>OLNH01000186.1_pt1 | contig 63390 bp, 62 predicted proteins | sample 1643101 | NCBI WGS metagenome assembly OLNH01 (sample SAMEA3136758, study PRJEB25190) | human gut metagenome | biome: human gut; feature: human-associated habitat; material: faeces | place: Austria | collected 2013 | reverse complement strand
CTGACTATTAAGATTGCTGTTAGCAGGATCACTATATATAATATTTTCTTCTTTCCCTGATTTAATCTATATGAGTATGACAAATTAATTCAATCCTTTCCTAATTATATCCTGATGTTTCACGTGAAACATTATAAAAATAATTTAAATATTATTTTGATGATATTTAGCATATACTTCATTCTTTTTTAAATTTCTAACTTTTGCTACTTCTTTAATTGCATCTTTAACTGACATCCCTTTTGCAATATATTCATCAACATGCTCTATAATAGTTTGCTCAAAAACTGGCTCTTCTATTACACCATTATTTCCTGATACAACTATAACTATTTCACCTTTTAAATTTGAACTGATCTCAAGTATTTCATCAATATTACCACGAATAATCTCTTCATGTTTTTTTGTTATTTCTCGACATAATGCAATTTCTCGATTTCCAAAAATTTCTAACATTAACTGCAATGTTTTAGTAATACGATGTGGTGATTCATAAAAAATTATAGTTTCTTGATTTTTTTTTAAATTATCTAATTCTTTTTTCTTTTTTTTATCAGAATGATCTAAAAAACCATAAAAAATAAAAGGTTGTGGTGAGATCCCGGATACAACTAATGCATCTAAACATGCATTTGCTCCACTAATTGGTATTACATTTATTTCATTTTTTATAGCTTCTTTTACTAGCTCATAACCAGGATCAGAGATTGCTGGATAACCTGCATCACTAACCAATGCAATATTATTTCCCTCTAATAATAAGTTTATTATCTTTGGAATTGATTGCTTAATATTATGTTCATGGTGAGAAATTAATTTTGTTTTAATATTATAATAATTTAATAATTTAATTGTGTTTCTAGTATCTTCTGCTGCAATGTAATCAACTTCGTTTAATACTCTTATTGCTCGATATGTTATTTCTTCTAGATTACCTATTGGTGTTGCAACAAGATAAATACATGGTTTATTATTTTCAAAACTTTTTTGTCTATTCATTTATTTCTTCTCCAAACATTTTTTTTACTTCATCACTATAACTTCCATCATCATTATGTGCATATAATGGTGGTTCTATTTTCAAACCCTTTTTTCCTTTATAAATTCCTTCTACCAATAAAATATGACTCTCTTTATTATATTTAGGATATACAAATTTAATTCTTTTTGGCTCAATGTCATATTTTTGCATTAAATTCAATATTTCAATCATCCTTTGAGGACGATGAACCATGGCAAATTTTCCGCGATTATCTAAAATCTTCGCAGCACTTTTAATAATTTCTTCTAGATTAATTTTTATTTCATGACGTGCAATAGTTAAAAATTCGTTATCGTTTAAATTACTATCTTCATCTACTTTAAAAAAAGGTGGATTACATACTACTAACCCAACTTTTATAGAATCATTTACAAATTCTTTAATATCGCTATGAACGATTTCTATTTGATCATCTAAATTATTTAATGTTATATTTTTTTTTGCTAATTCTACTGCTTCTTTTTGAATTTCAACACCAATTATTGGTTTATTAGTTCTTCTTGATAAAATTAAAGGTATAGCTGCATTATTTGTTCCAAAATCAACAATTTTCTTTACATCTTTTGTGATTGTACAAAAGTTAGCTAGTAAAACAGTATCTAAAGAAAAATTAAACATGTCCTTCCTTTGAATAATTTTTAAATCATTATATGCTAATAAATAATTAATTACTTCTTTATCCATTTTTAGATACTCCATTTTTAAATTTTATTTCATCAAGATTAACAAATATAATTGCCCCATTATTATCGATTTTAACTAAATCGTTAATTACGTTTAATCCCAATACTTTAACTTCTTTATCTTCATATCTTACCTTACTACCAATTTTAGGAAAACGTTGTTTTTCAATACTATAAACCTCATCTTCATATTTTAAACAACACATTAATCTTCCACATGAACCAGAAATTTTTTCTATATTAATAGCTAACATTTGATTTTTTGCCATATTGATAGAAACACCATTAAATTCTCCCAATAATGTTGTACAGCATAGCGGTAAACCGCATGTTCCAATTCCACCAATAACTTTTGCTTTATCACGTGGTCCTATTTGACGCAATTCTATTCTACATCTAAATACAGTAGCTAATTCTTTTAAAAGTTCTCTAAAATCAACTCTTTCATCAGAAGTATACATAAAAATTACTTTTGCTTTATCTAAAGTAAATTCACAATTAGTCAATTGCATATCAACATCATATCGAGCTATAATATCACGACATGTAACTAAAGCTTCTTGAGCATCAATTAAATTCTTTTTATATGCTTCAATATCTTTGACAGTGGCTTTTCTTAAAATCGATTTTAATTCTGTATCAAGATTAAATTCTTCGATTGACATTAATCCTTGTGATATTTCTCCTAATTCTAACCCTCTAGTAGTTTCAACTACAACATATTCACCTTTTTCTAATTCTAAATCTGTAGAAAAATAATATACTTTTCCTGCACTTTTAAATTTGACACTTGCTAATCTAAGATTTTCCATAAATACTCCTTTCTATAGTCTATACATTAAACTATCCATCAACAATGCAACATTTACATTACTTTCAATAATATTTATTGCTTCTAAGATAATTTCTATTTGTTTTATTATTGTTTGATCTGATACATTTATCTGTTTAAATAGTTCATAAGATGATTTAAAAATAATTTTTTGATTATGTTTCACGTGAAACACATCTTTAATTGCTAATAATAACATATTTAAAAATAATTTAATATCATTACGTTCTTTATATTTTTTTAATAAATTTGTTTGTACATTAATAATTAGATTATTTCTTTTAAAATACAAATCTTCAATAAAATTTTTAACTTGTACCTGCATATATTCAAAACGTTCATCATATAGATTTTTTGCCTCATCTAAATCATTTGATAAATATGAAATAATTGTAGCAGCTTCATTAGGTATATCTAAATCTATCAAATGCTTAATAATATTTTCTCTACTATCTGGCTTTATTTCAATTACTTGACATCTTGACAAAACAGTAGGTAAAATTCTGTTTTTGTTTTTTGTAGTAAATAAAGCATATATTCCTTCAGTAGGTTCTTCCAACATTTTCAACAAAGTATTCATTGCTTCAGGTGTAGCATAATCAATATTTTCAATAATATAGATTTTAGCTTTTCCTTCTAGCGATGATTTTTTAAATGTATTTTGTATTAATTCAATATCTCCCTTTTTAATTGAACTATCTTTTCCATTTAATCTAATAATATCACCATATTTATTTTGAGCAACTTTTCTACAATCATTACATTGCATACATGCAAGAGTTTGATCACAAATTAATGACATAGCTAAAAAAATTAATGGTTTTTCAGTATTATTTCCAACTAATAAAAACGCATGAGGTATCTTATTTTGTGAAAATTCATTATAAATTAAATTATAAAATAACGGTTGATGTTCTCTTAAATATTCTTTCATATTATTTTCTTTATAATATCAATAACTTGACTTGCTACTTCATCAATTGATTTACTTGCGTCAATTTTTGTTATTCGATCAGCATATTTTTCACAAATAGTCATATAGCCCTCATACACTTTTTTATGAAAATCATTAGATTCCAAATCTAGTCTATCAGTATCTCTTTGATTTTTATTAATTCTTTCTAAACCAATTTCATAAGGTATATCAAAAAATATAGTAGTATCTGGAAATACATCACCTATTGCAAATAAATTTATTTGATATACTTCATCAATTCCAATATTTCTTGCAACTCCCTGATATACCAATGAACTATCTACAAATCGATCACAAATAACTAAATAACCATCATTTAATGCAGGTTCAACTTTTTCTATTAAATGTTGTCTTCTTGCTGCGGCATATAATAATGCTTCTGTACGAGCTTCCATTGCAATATTTTTTTTATCAAGAATAATAGCTCTTATTTGCTCAGCAATATCTATGCCTCCTGGTTCTCTTGTTAATAATACTTTATATCCTTCAGCTTTTAACTGATCAAACACAATTTTTGATATGGTAGTTTTTCCACTACCATCAGGACCTTCTAATGTAATGAATTTACCTCTCATTGTTATTTCCTTTCAAATTATTATCATATACAATCTATACAAGATTATATCATATGTAACAGTTTCGTACAATTTAATACTTTTAATACATTTTTAGCACTCTGGTATTGATAGTGCTAAAAATTAGTATTATACTATAAATGTAATCAGAAAAGAGTATTGATTACATACGATTATAAGTAATTTCGAAATTTATTTGAAAAGAGGCGATTATTATGAAATTACTTCCTGGATTAACTACTTTTAATAATTTATTCGATGATATGTTTGATGATTCATTTTTTAGAAGCTACAATGGCTATATGAAGACAGATATAAAAGAAGTTGATAATCAGTATGTACTTGATATTGAAATGCCTGGTTTTAATAAAAAAGACATCTCAGTTGAGTTAAACGATGGATATTTAACAATTTCCGGTAATAAATCAACTAATAATGATGAAAAAGATACAAAAGGAAATATCATTCGTCAAGAAAGATATTCTGGTTCATATAGTCGAAGTTTCTATGTTGGCGATAGTATTAAAAAAGAAGATATTAAAGCTAATTATGATAATGGTGAATTAAAAATTTATTTACCAAAAACAACAACTAAAGAAGTTGAAAATCATAATTATATACCAATTGAATAATCTAATTCCGACATTTAAGTGTCGGAATTTTATATTAGTGATATTAAATATATAACTATTATCCCAGGTAATCCTAACATCATTAAAATAAAAATATTTAAAATATTATAAGTAAAATAATTTCCAGTAATTATATTAAAAATATATATTATTAGTAATGATTTAAAAAATAACATTAATATTTTACGCATAAAAAAGCACCTCATTACATTATATGAAGTGCTTATATTTTTTTTCTACCTTCTAATGATTTCAACAATGTTAATTCATCTGCATAATCTATATTACTTCCAATTGGTAATCCATTAGCAATTCTACTTGTATTGATATTTCTTTTAGCAAGTAATTTAGCTAAATATAAAGCAGTTGTTTCACCATCTCTTGTTGGATTAGTGGCAATAATAACTTCTTTAATTGAATCATCTAATCGGTTAAATAACGATGCAATATTCAAATCATCCATTGTTTTTCCATCAATAATTGACATTGTTCCATGTAAAACATGATATAGCCCGTTATATTCTTTTACCTTTTCCATTGCAAAAACATCTTTAGATTCTTCTACTACACAAATAACACTTTGATCACGACTCTTATCTTTACAAATATCACATATTTCATTCTCACAAATATGTCCACATTTTTTACAATAATGAATGTTATCATGGATAGACGCTAAAGTTTTCGAAAAATCATCAACATACTCTTTATCCATTGATAAAATATAATAAGCTAAACGTTCTGCACTTTTTCCACCAATACCCGGTAAGCGTTTAAAACAATCAACTAAATTTTGAAAAGATCTTGGATAGTTCATAAAATTCTCCTTTATTTTTCAAATTCAACAATATCACCAAATAACTCTATTGCCATTGCTTGAGCTTCACTCAATTCTTTTTTTTCTTCTTTATAAACACCAATATGATGTAAAACAATTGGTTGAGGACTTGGTAAAGTTCGAGCTCTATTCATCTCAATATATTTATTTCTTATATCTGGCCAAATATTACTCTTAACTGCAATAAAATCATAACTTTCCCCTAATACTTCTTGCAAAAAATTTTTTAATTGGTAATAATTTTCTGTACTATTAACTTCATTAATATTAGGTTGATGATCAAATGAAATAATAACTCCACCTCGTGCAGCTGCAACAGGTTTTCCATCACAAAGCATTGAAGCAAATTTAGCAGTATTAAGATTAAATTTATATCTTGCAATTACTGGCCACTTTTCTTGAATATCATTAAGAATTCTTCGATCAGCCTGAACTAAAATATTTAATATATCGTCAAAAGATACCTCAATGTTTTTATTTTCAATTATACTTACATTTTCACTTTGATCATTTTTATTATCAGCAATGATTTTTTCTATTGTACCAGGCAAAATTTCTTCTTGAATACTCTCATTTGTTTTTTCAACTATATCTTTATCTTCTTTATCTTTTTTATCTTCTTTATTTTCTACTATATTACTTTCTAAAGTCGGAGTATTTTCGATAATATTATCTGTCTTAACTAAAATTTTATTTTCATCTTTAATTTTATTACATATTTTTAATAAAGCTAATTCAAAATAAGTATCAGCATTTAAAGAATAATTATAATGATTACTAGCATCAACTAAAATATCAATAATTTCAAATGATTCTTCAACTGATATATATGGTATTAAATTTTCAACATCTTTTTGTGTCAAAACAAATAAAATACTTACGTCCTGCGTATTTTTATAAATAATAACATCTTTTAAAACATCTATTAAATCATACGTTAATCTTTTTATATCAATACTAGTACTTAACATATTATCTAGTGATTGCAAAACAGATTTTAAATCCTTTGAAAGTAGTTTTTTTATAAATATAATTTTATTATCCATTGATAATAAACCATAAACTTTATTAACACTATCTACACTTAATTTATCATTATAAGCTAAGCATTGTTCTAGGATACTTAATGCATCTCGCATTCCACCTTCAGCTAATTTTGCAACTAACTTCAAGGCATCTAATTCGTATTCATTATTTTCATTTTTTAAAACATATTCTAATCTAGAAACTATATCTTGATCATCTACTTTTTTAAAATCAAATCTCTGACATCTAGAAATAATTGTTGGTAAAATTTTATGTGGTTCTGTTGTAGCTAAAATAAATATAATATGTGCTGGAGGCTCTTCTAAAGTTTTTAATAAAGCATTAAAAGCACCTTGAGACATCATATGTACCTCATCAATAATATAAACTTTATATTTACCATTAATTGGTGCATATTTAACTTTATCTATTAAATCTCTTACTTCATCAACCCCATTATTACTTGCTGCATCAATTTCGATTACATCAGGATGTTGCGAAGCAGTTATAGCTTTACAATTAGGACAATTATCACAAGGTGGATTGTCCCCTGTGCAGTTCAATGCCTTTGCAAGTAACTTTGCAACAGTTGTTTTTCCTGTTCCTCTAGGTCCCGCAAATAAATAAGCATGCGCTATACGATTTTCTTTAATTGCATTTTTTAAAGTTGTAACTACATGTTCTTGTCCAGCTACTTCATCAAACGTTTGGGGTCTATATGACCTATATAATGCTTTATATGACACTTAAAATCACTCCTCATACAATTTATTATACTACATAGTTATACATTAAAAAAGATTCAATCGATTGATAGAATCATTTATACTAATTCAATTTTAGCCTGTTTTCTTTTTATTTTAAAATAATCTTTTATTATTTTAGAACATTTATCACCTAAAATACCATTTACAATCTCTGGTTTATGATTAACAGGAAAATTACAATTATAAATGCTTGTTAAAGCAAGCCATCTATTTTCAAAAGCTCCAAATACAACTTTTTTTATTCTACTATTTATTATTGCACCAGAACACATAACACAAGGTTCAAGTGTAACATACAATGTACATTCATCTAAATACCAAGATTTTAACTTTTTACATGCCTCATTTATTGCTAGAATTTCTGCATGAGCAGTAGCAAGATTTGTAGTTTCGCGTAAATTATGTGCACATGAAATTACTTCATTATCTTTAACAATTACAGCTCCTACAGGTACTTCATCTTTTTCTAAACACTTTAAAGCTTCTTGATAAGCTATCTCCATAAACTTGATATCTTGATTCATGTAAATTCTCCTTTTTATAAAAAAGCCACTACACATAGGCGGTTATTCTTAATGCTGCTACCTTCCGGTCCTGACATGGTTCGAAGCCGACTATTGTAATGGCAAAAAACATTATAATACATCTAAAATATAAATTCAATAGTATTTTTGAATTTTCTATAAATATAAATTCATTAAATAAACGTCTAAATAACGATCATTTAATTTCATATAATTTTCATATGTTCCAATAATTTCAAATCCAAATTTATGATATAAAGCAATTGCTATTTCATTATCTGTAACAACTTCTAAATCAATTATTTCAATTCCAGCCTCTACTCCATATCCAATTACTGCACTAACTAAATTACTCCCTATTCCTTGATGCCAATACTCTTTTAAAACACTAACTCCTAAATCAGCACGATGTTTTAATCTAGATTGTTTATGTCCCTTTAAAGTTGCAATCCCAACAATCTTATCTCCGTCTTTTGCTAAAATCATGACTGAATGATCATTTTCATGCATTTCTTGAATAAATTCCATTTCCTGAATAGTATTTAAATTAATCTCATTATTTCCATAATTAAGATTATCAGTTTGACCAGCTACTATATTTAAATAATGTATTATTTCTTTTGCATCATTAGATTTTGCTTCACAATATTCAATATTCATTATTTTTACCTAGTATATTAATAATATACTTCTCCTTTCTTTAAATTTTATATAAATATCAAAAAAATTGAGAAATAAAAATAAAGGAGTAAATATAAAATTTAACCCCTCTAAATTACAAAATACTTTTTATAATATTTATTAAGGGCTTAAAATGTATTATAAATTTACATTAACTGCATAAAATTTATATTTCTATAAACATTATAGCATAAATATAATTTATCAATACTAAATTAGTCCCCTTATTTCTATTTTATTTAAAATTTTTAATCAACCAATTAGCCACACCATCATTTTCATTACTATCGATTATAGCTGTAGCATGCTTTTTTAATTGATCAACAGCATTTTCCATTGCATAACTTTGATTAGAAACTTTAAACATTTCTAAATCATTAATTGCATCACCAAAACAAACAATTTCATCACACTTTAAAATTTCTTTAAGTTTTAAAATAGCATTAGCTTTTGATGCTGTTTTAGGCATGATTTCCAACCAATATTCATCACGATAAATTTCCTGTTGAAAAGTAACGTTATAATTTACATTATCTTTCAACATTTCATATACTGAATTTAACTCTTGATAACTTCCAATCACTGTAAAATAATATACTTCCCCTTGATATAAACTATGTAAATCATTAGTTAAATTAATGCGAGGATCATCTTTTCGCTTAGTTAAATATTCTTTCATCCCATCGTTTAATTTTTCATTGATGATCGTAACTCTCTCTTTACCATCTACCAAAGCATAAACCATTGGATTTATTTTATTTTTTTTCATAATATTTTTAACAAATTCAACTTGTAAATCATTAAAAATATTCTTATGAATAAATTTACCACTTTTTCCATCAATAATAAATGTGCCATTATAAATAATCAATGGTAAATTTAATTTTAATTTTTTTGTTATTGGTACAGCTGAAACTAAAGAACGTGCAGTAGCATAAGTAAAATTCATTCCTTTATCAATTAATTTATTAATTGTTTCAATAGTATAATCACTTATGCATCCTTCTTTGTTTAATAAAGTCCCATCTAAATCACTTATATATAAAGTTTTCATATCTAAAAAGATAACTATTTTGTAGTTATCTTTTCCTTTCCGCCCATATATGGTCTTAATGCTACTGGAATATTAACACTTCCATCTTCATTTAAATTATTTTCAAGAAAAGCAATTAACATTCTTGGTGGTGCAACAACTGTATTATTTAATGTATGAGCAAAATATTTTCCTTTTTCTCCATTAATACGAATGTTTAAACGACGTGCTTGAGCATCTGTTAAATTTGAACAAGATCCAACCTCAAAGTATTTTTTCTGTCTAGGTGACCATGCTTCAACATCAATACTCTTAGCTTTTAAATCAGCTAAATCACCAGAGCAACATTCTAATGTTCTTACTGGTATATCTAAAGATCTAAATAAATCAACTGTATTGTTCCATAATTTATCAAACCACATCTTACTATCTTCAGGTTTACATACTACGATCATTTCTTGTTTTTCAAATTGATGAATTCGATAAACACCACGTTCTTCAATACCATGAGCACCTTTTTCTTTTCTAAAACATGGTGAATAAGATGTATATGTATATGGTAATTTAGATTCATCTAAAATATTATCAATAAATTTACCAATCATTGAATGTTCAGATGTACCAATTAAATATAAATCTTCTCCTTCAATTTTATACATCATACTATCCATCTCTTCAAAGCTCATAACTCCTGTAACAACGTTACTGCGAATCATATATGGTGGAATAACATAAGTAAATCCACGATCAATCATAAAATCACGTGCATATGAAAGAATTGCTGAATGTAAACGAGCAACATCTCCCATTAAATAATAAAAACCTTGTCCTGCAACACGTCCTGCTGCATCCATATCAATCCCATCAAATTTTTCCATAATTTCTGTATGATAAGGAATTTCAAAATCAGGTACTACTGGTTCTCCATATTTAGTAATTTCAACGTTTTCACTATCATCTTTACCTAGTGGTACTGAATCATCTATAAAATTTGGAATTTTCATCATTATAGCTTTTAATTCATTACCATATTTAGTTTCTAATTCTTCTAATTGTTTTAATTCATCTGCCATTTCGTTTACTTGTCTTTTATTATTTTCAGCAGCTTCCTTATTACCTTCACGCATAAATTGTCCAATTTCTTTAGATAATCTATTACGCATACTTCTTAATTCACTAGCTTTTGTTAATACTTCACGATAATCTTTATCTAATTTATAAGCCTCATCTACTAACCCAATCTTATCGTCTTGAAATTTCTTTTTCATGTTTTCTTTAACTAGGGTTGGGTTTTCTCTTAATATTGCAATATCAATCATTTTTATTCTCCCTTGTTTATATTTTTTATAGAATTATATATTAATTATAATCTTTATTCAATTATTGTCAAAGTGTTTATTTTTAAACAATTTAATATTTCCAAGGAAATATTAAATATATGAAATAATCGAGGATCAATTTCCCCGATTATTTTATATTATTTTGTACTTTCATCATCAATATCATCTTGTTCAACAGCTTTTTCAACCACTTCAACAGATGAAACTTTATTATTTTCATTAACTTTAATCAAACGTACTCCTTGAGTAGCACGACCAGCAGTTGTAACTTGTTCCATAGGTAAACGAATCATAATACCATCATCAGTTATAATCAATAAATCTTCATCACCATTTACTGCACGTAATGCCACAATTTTTCCATTACGTTCAGTAGTATGAATTGTTTTAACTCCTTTACCACCACGATTAGATAAACGATATTCTTCTAATGGAGACATCTTTCCATATCCCCTTTCAGTAACAACTAAAATATATTTTCCTTCTTTATCAGTTGTCATTCCTACAACTTCACTACCATCAACATTAATACCTTTTACACCACTTGAAATACGTCCCATTGGACGAACATTACTTTCTTCAAAACGAACAAGTTTACCATTTGATGCTGCAATTAATATTTGATCATTACCACTTGTAAGTTTAACTTGAACAAGCTGATCGTTATCTTTTAGACAAATTGCAATCTTTCCAGACTGACGGATTCGTTGGAATTCATTGATATGAACACGTTTTACTAGTCCATCTTTAGTAACAAAGAATAAATAATAATTACTATTTTGTTCAATTTGTTTTCGATCAATATTAATCATTGATTTAATACTTTCTTCTTTATCAAGATCCAATAAATTAACAACTGGCAATCCTTTAGCAGAACGTCCAAATTCTGGAATATTATATCCTTTTAAGCGATAAACTTTTCCAAAATTAGTAAAGAACAACAAATCATCATGAGTTGACATATTTATTAATGAACTAACTATATCATCATTATTTGTTGACATACCTTTAATACCACGCCCACCACGATTTTGTGACTTATATGTATCTACAGGCATTCTTTTTATATAACCATTATTTGTAAGGGAAATAATAACATCTTCAACTGGAATTAAATCCTCATCTTCTAAATCAAATGTTCCTTGAATTATTTCAGTTCGACGTTTATCGCCATATTTATCTTTGATTTCTTCTAATTCATCATGAATAATTGATAATAAACGTTCTCTATTTTCTAATATATCTTTTAAATCCGCAATAATTTCTAATAACTTATTTAAGTCATCTTCAATTTTTTGTCTTTCCAAACCAGCTAAACGTTGCAATTGCATTTCACGAATTGCCTTAGCTTGTTTATCAGACATATTAAATTCTTCCATTAATCTAGTTTGAATAATATCAGTAGTACGACTTGAACGAATTAATTCAATTATGGCATCAATTTGATCTAATGCTCTTTTTAAACCTTCTAAAATATGAGCACGATCTTCAGCTTTATTTAATCTAAATTTAGTTCTACGTCTAATAACTTCTTCTTGATGTTCAAGATATAAACTTATCATTTCTTTTAAATTTAATGTTTTTGGTTCATTGTTTACTAATGCAATACAATTTGCACCAAAAGTAGTTTGCAATGATGTAAGTTTATATAATTGATTTAAAATTACTTCTGGTTGAATATCTCTTCTTAATTCAATTACAACTCTAATACCATCACGATTTGATTCATCACGGATTTCTGTAATTCCTTCAATTTTTTTATCTCTAACTAATTGAGACATCTTTTCAATCATTCGAGCTTTATTAACCATATAAGGAAGTTCTGTAACAATAATTACTTTTTTATTACCTTTTTCTTCTATTTCAGTTTTAGCTCTCATGACAATTAAACCATTTCCTGTCTCATAAGCTTTTTTAATCGCACTCTTACCTAAAATATATCCACCAGTTGGAAAGTCAGGTCCCTGAATATAATTTTCCATTAATTCAACTATTGAAATATCAGGATTTTTAGCTACTGCAAGAATTGCATCTATTACTTCTCCTAAATTATGTGGTGGAATATTAGTTGCCATCCCTACTGCAATTCCAGTTGAACCATTAATTAATAAATTAGGAATTCTAGCAGGCAGTACAGATGGTTCTTGCTCTTCACCATCATAATTAGGAATAAAATCAATCGTATCCTCTTTTAAATCTCTAACTAATTCACTAGAAATTTTAGACATTCTAGCCTCAGTATAACGTTGCGCTGCAGCACCATCACCGTCAATTGAACCAAAATTTCCATGACCATCAACTAACATATATCGATAAGAAAAATCTTGAGCCATTCTTACTAATGCTTCATAAATTGAAGAATCTCCATGAGGATGATATTTCCCCATTACTTCTCCGACAATACGTGCTGATTTTTTATACGGAGTTCCTGGTGTACATCCTAAATCGCTCATACCGTAAATAATTCTTCTTTGTACTGGTTTTAAACCATCACGAACATCAGGTAATGCTCTAGCAACAATAACTGACATTGCATATTGCATAAAAGAGTTTTTCATTTCAGATGTTAATTTAACTTTTCTAATTCCACGTTCTTCCATTTTTTCTCTCCTTTATTAAATATCTAAATCAGTTACATATTTTGCATTTTCTTGAATAAATTCACGTCTAGGTTCAACTTTTTCTCCCATTAACATATCAAAAATCATATCAGCTTCCATCGCTTCATCTAAATCAATTTGATTTAAAATACGTTTTTGTGGATCCATTGTAGTTTCCCATAGCTGATCAGCATTCATCTCTCCTAACCCTTTATAACGTTGAATACTATACTTAGCACCTGAACCGATTTTTGTTTTTAAATCTTCTAATTCTTCATCACTATAACAATAGTGTTCTTCTTTACCATGTTTTAATAGATAAAGAGGAGGTTGTGCTGCATATACGAAGCCATTTTCAATTAATGGTTTTAAATAACGATATAAGAATGTTAACATTAAAATTCTAATATGCCCACCATCAACATCGGCATCGGTCATGATTACAATTTTATGATATCTTAATTTATCAAGATTAAATTCTTCACCAATTCCTGTACCAAATGCTGTAATCATCGAACGAATTTCTGCATTTCCAAGAATTTTTTCTAATCTAGATTTTTCAACATTTAATATCTTTCCACGTAACGGTAAAATTGCTTGAATTCTACGATCACGTCCCATTTTTGCACTTCCACCGGCAGAATCCCCTTCGACTATAAATATCTCACATTCACTAGGATCTTTACTTGAACAATCAGCTAACTTACCTGGTAAATTTGAAACTTCCAATGGATTTTTTCTTCTTGTCATCTCACGAGCTTTTTTTGCTGCCATACGAGCTCTTGAAGCAATAATTGCTTTATCTACTATTATTTTAGCAGTATCTGGATTTTCTAACAAAAATTTATCCAAAGATGTAGCGATGATATTACTTGCAATTTTTCTTACCTCAGCATTTCCTAATTTTGTTTTAGTTTGCCCTTCATATTGAGGATCAGGGTGTTTTACTGAAATAATTGCTGTTAATCCTTCTCGAACATCATCCCCTGATAATGTTTCATCATCTTTTTTTAGTAAACCTTTATTTTTTGCATAATTATTAATAACTCTAGTTAAAGCCATTCTAAAGCCTTCTTCATGAGTTCCACCCTCATGAGTATTAATATTATTACAAAATGAATAAATATTTGATTGATAGCCATCATTATATTGCATTGCAACTTCAATCGTTATATCTTGTTGTACATCTTCAACATAAATAATTTCATCATGAATTGGCGTTTTATTTTTATTAATAAAACTTACATACTCTTTGATTCCACCTTCATAATGATAAACTTGTTTACGATTAATTCCGTTACGTTGATCTTCTAATGATAAACGTAATCCTTTATTTAAAAAAGCTAATTCTCTAATTCTTTGATTTAAAGTATCATAATCATAAACAGTACCTTCTTTAAAAATTAATTTATCTGCTTTAAAAGTGACAATTGTTCCTGTAATATCAGAATCTCCAACAACTTTCAACTTATCTACAGGTTGACCGCCATTTTCAAATCTTTGATAATAAACATGTCCATCACGATGAACATTAACTTCTAACCATTCAGATAATGCATTTACAACTGAAGCTCCAACTCCATGCAAACCACCAGATACTTTGTATCCACCACCACCAAATTTTCCACCGGCATGTAATACCGTAAAAATTGTTTCAACTGTTGAAATTCCTGTTTTTGCATGAGTTCCAGTTGGCATTCCACGTCCATCATCAATAACTTGAACAACATCATCATCTTTTAAAATTACTCGAATATGACTTGCATATCCTGCTAATGCTTCATCAATAGAATTATCAACTATTTCCCATACCAAATGATGTAATCCTCTAATTGATGTAGTTCCAATATACATCCCTGGTCTCTTACGAACTGCCTCTAATCCTTCTAAAACCTGAATATCAGATTCATCATAACTATGCTTTACTTTTTCTTCTGACATTATGTAGCCTCCTTGCCACTTTCAATATATATTTTCTTTGCTCTTTCTATAATCTGATGATTAATATCATCAATAGAAGTAGTTGTAATAAATGTTTGAATCTTTTGATTCAAAATATCTAATAACATATTTTTTCTTGTTTTATCTAATTCAGATAAAACATCATCCAATAATAAAACTGGATACTCCCCAATTTCTTCCTTAATTAACTCAATTAAGGCAATTTTTAAACTTAAAACGATCGTTCTTTGCTGCCCTTGAGATGCATACAAACAAGCATCATTATCGTTCATATATATTTTTAAATCATCTTTATGAATACCTATATGACTCTGCATATATTTAATATCACGACTATGATTTTTTCTGTATAAATTTAAGATATTTTCATAATTAAGATCATCTTTAAGAAAACAACTATAACGTAATTTAATAGATTCATTATCTCTTTGTGCTATTTTTTGATAAATTGAAGAAACTTTTTGATTTAATCTATTTATAAATTGTAATCTTTTTTTTATTAATTCAACTTGTAATTTTGATAACTGCTCATCCAATACTTCTAAATACTCATCACCGCTACTATTTTTTTTATTAAGTATTTTTAAATATTTATTGCGCTCTTTAAGCAAATTAGAATATTTACTTAAATTAAAAACATATATCGGTGAGATTTTAGAAATTTCTAAATCAATAAAACGCCGACGATTACTTGGATTTCCTTTAACCAAATACAGATCATCGGGAATAAAAACAACAACATTCAATAAACCTACAAATTCACTTATTTTATGAATATCTTGATTATCTATTTTAGCATTTTTAAAATTACTTCCTAAAATTATCTCTAAATTTCGCTGCTTGCTGTTAGAAATGACTTTACCTTCAACTCGTGCAAACTCATTATCAAACATAATCATTTGTTTATTAACATGACTTCTAAAAGATTTTCCAACTGACAACAAATATATTGCCTCTATTAAATTAGTTTTTCCTTGCCCATTATTGCCAATTAAAATATTAATATCTTGACTAAAATCAATAACAAAATGACTATAATTACGAAAATTATATAAATTTAATGATTTAACTATCATTAATCAATAATAAACTCTTCTCCATCAAAATTAATTTGATCACCAGCTCGCAGTTTTTTACCTCTTCTCAATTCAACTTCATCATTAACTAAAACCAAACCATCTTTAATAACCATCTTAGCATCAATTCCACTAGAAACACATCCAGCGAACTTTAAAAATTGTCCTAAAGTTATGTATTCATCTTTTATTTTTATCTTTTTCATAATGACCCTCTTTTTTTATAAAATCTAGCGCTATTATAACATAAATTATTTTAAAATTCAAAAAAATCAGCATATAAACGCTTTTTTTATAAAAAGTATAAAAATGTCAGTTTTTAATAAACTTCGATTACATTCAAAATTTATCCACATATAACTAATTCAGTTATTAAAATAATACTTTCACGAAAAAAAAACTACAAAATTGTAGTTTTAAAATGTTCTTACAGGTAGAACTAATTGAATAACATCTTCATTTTCATAATCTTTAATGATAAATGGTTTCATTTCACCTGTAAATAATATTCTAATTTTAGAACTATTAAAAGCTCTAATTGCCTCATTAACATATTTTGAACTAAATGAAATACTTAGAGGTTCTCCTTTATAAAAAGCTTTATCCAAAATTTCTTCTACAGATCCAATTTCTTGCATATATGATGATAATAATACTTGGTTATCATCCATATCTAATTTAATAATATTATTTTGTTCATTAGTAAGTAAAGAAACACGATCAATTGCATTTAATAAATAATGAGTATCTATATTTAATTCATAATCAAAACTATTAGGAATTAAACGATTAGTATCTGGGAAACTTCCATCAATTAATCTAGTTTGAATAATATTATTATCAAATACATATAATACTTTACGATCTGAAACATACATCTCAATAATTTCATCTTTTTCAATAATCTTAGATATTTCATCTAATGATTTTTGAGGAATAGTTATATTAAAAGTAACATCTTCATTTAAAGAAACTACTTTTTTAGCTAAACGATAGCTGTCTGTAGCTGTACATTCTAATTGATTATTAGTAGCTTTAAAATTAATCCCAGTCAAAATTGGTTTATGTTCTTTATCGCTTGCAGCAAATTTAGTTTGAGAAATAATATTTTTTAAGACTAAAGAATTAATATCAATTTTTATACCATTTTTAGATAAATCAATTCTAGGATAATCTAAAATATCAGTTCCATTTAAATCAAACTTAGATGTAGGACTTGAAATTCTAGTTAAAGCTCCATCCAGTATTTGGATATTAATGTATTCACTATCAATTTTACGAACAATATCTAATATATAACGTGAATTAAGAACAACCCCACCAGTTTCATAAATAGTTAAATCTTCATCTTTTATTATCTTTGTTTGAATTGTAATATCAGAATCACTACCTGTTAAAATTAAACAATCATCATGTAAATCAAACTTAATTCCTGTAAGTACAGGTAAAGGACTACGAATTGAAACAGCTTTAGTTGTTTTAGATAAAGCATTTAATAACTTAATTCTTTTAATTTTAAAATTCATGAATTTTCTCCTTTTTAGTTTATATTTATATATTTATTTTAAGTATTTTATTATTACTATTATAGTGTGAATAATGTGTATAACTAAAAAAACATAATAAATATCATAGTTTTTTATGTGCATTAGATATTCACTAAATGTGGAATAACTGTGTTTTAATGCACATTTAGTTTTTCTTTTAGTTTATTAATAGCAAGTTTATAATCTGAATCTTTAGCGATTTTTGCCTCTACTCTAGCACAAGCTTTCATAACCGTAGAATGATCACGATTACTAAATGTCATACCGATTTCAGAAAAAGTAATGTCTAGTAATTCGCGCATTAAATACATACACATTTCTCTTGGAGTAGTTAATTTTCTAGTTTTATTTTTAGAAATTAATTGATCAATAGTAAGATAATAAAATTCTGCAGTTGTTTTCAAAATAATTTCTTTAGTAAGAGCAGTTTTTGGAGTAGTTACTTTTTTATCATCTTTAAATGATTCTAAGGCAAAAGCCATATCTATATTATTAGTACAATTCATAATACTACAAAAAAATAATCGTTTTAAAGCACCTTCGAGACTTCTAATATCTCGACAATAATGACTAGCCATAAAATCAATAACATCTTCTTGAATAATTAAAGAAGGATTATCAAGATTTTCTATTTTTTTCTCTAAAATAGCTCTTGCAGTTTCAAATTCAGGGGGATCAATTCCAAAACTTAATCCAGAATTGAATCTACTGATCAATCGTGATTCAATCCCTTGGAGATCTTCTGGCATTTTATCACTTGTAATAACAATTTGTTTATTATTATTGATTAATTCATTAAAAATATGGAAAAATATTTCACTACTTTTCTCTTTATTAAATAAAAATTGAATATCATCAATTAATAAAATATCTAATTGTTTATATTTTTCATAGATTTCATCGCCATCTTTGCCCTTCATAGCACCAATTACTTCATCGACAAAATCTTTACTGGTAATATAGCGAATATTAAGATTAGGATTAATTTCTTTCGCATAATTTCCAATTGCATTTAATAAATGTGTTTTACCAAGTCCAGGATTACTATAAATAAATAAGGGATTGAAATTAGAACCAGGATTAGTTGAAACAAGTAAGGCCGCATTTTGTGCCATTCTGTTAGAACCACCAACAACAAAGTTTTCAAATGTTAAACTTTTATTAAGGTTATCTTTAAAAACTTCTTTTTTTGCTTGAATAATAGATTTATTAAACTCATCCTCACCTAATATTTCAACAGTAACTTGTGATGCAAGCATACCTGAAAGAATATCTTCGATATCGCTAAGATTATTTTTTATTGTTTCGACATTAAATGAAAAAGGTGTAGTAATAGTAACTTTATTATTATTAATAGACGCAATTTGTGCATTTCTAAAAACCGATTCCATGATTACTTTATCAATCTTACGTTCCTCTGGAAGAGTTTGTTTTTCAAGAGTATCAAGACATAATTGCCAAATTTTACTATTATCGCGCATTTTTTCACCTCCGCACCTTAATTATAAGCAAATAAGTCACAAATTTAAAGTAAAAAAACTAAGGTAGGAAATTGTTCACAAAGATATTCACAATATTTGTTATATTTTATAAGCTTTTCGACATATTTTCACAATATTCACAAGTTTATTTATGCATATAGAAAAATGTGAATGTGAAGTTTGTGATAAAAAAATAGATTTTTTATTTAGATTCACGATAAAGTCACAATAAATATCTAATAGCGACAAGCGTTTTTATAATTTTTCACATTTATTCACAATTAAAAACACATATATATAATATTGTGGATAAACTATGCGTTTTATAGTGAAATTTGATGAAAAAGGATGTCTTTTAAAAGTCACAAAAATTGTGACTTTTATTAATGAGATTAAATAATATCGATTATTTAATGGACTTTTTCCCTTAATTTCATTGACTTAAAGAGCATTTTCATATAAAATGGGGGAGCATATGTTATTTGTATAAAAAATATAGTATTTTTGGAGGTGTAATAAATGAAAAGAACATATCAACCAAATAAAAGAAAAAGATCAAAAACTCATGGTTTTAGAGCTAGAATGGCTACTGTAGGAGGAAGAAAAGTGCTTGCACGTCGCCGTAAAAGAGGAAGAAAAGTCTTATCTGCTTAAGAAAATCCACTTTACGGTGGGTTTTTTTTCTAAAAATTATGAAAAAAGAATACCGAGTAAAAAAAAATGAAGATTTTAGCCGTATAATTAAAAGAAAACAAAGTATGGCTAATCGAACTTTTATTATTTATTATTTAAAAAATGATATTGGACATGCTCGTATTGGAATATCTGTGAGTAAAAAATTAGGTAAAGCTGTAATTAGGAATAAAATTAAACGACAAGTTCGGATGATTGTCAAAGAAACAATAAATTTAGATGATAATTATGATTATATAGTAATTGTTAGAAATAAATTTTTAGATTTAGATTTTATTTCTAACTTAAAAGAATTTAATTATTTATATAAAAAAATATTAAAAAGGATGGAAAATTAAATGGTATTAGATAACAAGACTAAAAAAATATTAAAAGTGTTTTGTTTAGTTTTCTTTATTGCTATCTTAACTGGATGTACTGCAAATCTTGATAAAAACGGTAATTTAATCGATTCAAGAGCAATAACAATGTCAACGCCGTGGTCATTGAGTGCAGGATGGTTTGACTTTTTGTTTGTTATACCGATAGCTAAGGGAATTTTATTTATTAATCAGTATGTAGGAAATGTTGCTATCGGGGTAATTGGGGTTACAATTGTTGTGAATTTAATTACCTTACCAATAATGGTTAAATCAACTGTATCAACACAAAAAATACAGTTATTACAACCAGAAATGGAAAAAATACAAAATAAATATAGAGGACGTAAAGACCAAGCTTCACAAATGCGACAAAATGCTGAAATTCAAAATTTATACAAAAAACATAATGTAAGCATGTTTGGCTCATTTGCAACTTTCTTAACTTTACCAATTATGATTGCAATGTGGCAAGCGGTTCAAAGAATTGATATTTTGTATAAAACATCATTATTTGGAATTAATTTAGGTGAAAAACCAATTAGTCATATAATGAAATTTAGTATTGAATATATTGTATTATTATTACTAGTAGCAGTGACTCAATATTTTGCAGTGCAAATATCACAAATAATGGCTAAACGTTCGCCAAGATATCGTCCGAGTCAACAAATGCAAACAATGAATACAATGAATAATGTAATGACATTGTTTATTGTTTATTTAGCAGCTACAATGCCAGCAGCGATGTCTTTATATTGGATAACTACTAATATTATCGGTATTGTAAGAACTGTATATATTCAATTCTTCCATATTGAAAAAGTAAAAAAAGAAGTTAGTAAATAATGTACTAACCTTTATAAGGGAAGCAAGGTGAAATAAATGTTTAGAAGATTTACAGCAAAAACTGTACAAGATGCTGTTAATTTAGCTTGTCAAGAATTAAATGTAACTGTTGATGATTTAAATTATGAAGTAATAAGTGAAACAAAAACTTTTTTCACTAAAAGAGCAGAAATAGAATGCTACACTATAGCTATGGTTCAAGATTATATTGAAGGATATGTTAGAAGATTTATCAGTGAAATGGGATTCGAAGTTGAAACTGTTTCTTATTTACAAGATGGACGTATATATTGCAATATAAATACAAGTAACAATTCTATATTGATTGGAAAAGCTGGTGTAATTTTAAGAGCAATTAATTTTATTGTAAAAAACGCAGTAAGTACTACATACAAAAAGAGAATTGAATTGAGTATTGACATCAATGGATATAAAGAAGAACGTTATAAAAAAGTAGCTAGTATGGCAAGAAAATTAGGAAAACAAGTTTTAAGAACTAAAGCTGATATTAAACTAGATCCAATGCCTGCTGATGAACGTAAAGTTATGCATCAAGAGTTAGCTAAATTAGATCATGTAAAAACACAGAGCTATGGTGAAGGAAAAAATAGACACATGGTTATTTCATATGTAGAATAAACACATGTTTTCATGTGTTTTTTCTTTATAAAAAGGTAGATGAGGGATAATATGAATAAATTAATAGTTTTTTTTATAATTAATGGTATGTTTAATTTAGCAGCTAATTTTGCTCATCCCATTACACCGACAGTAATAAAAAACTTAGCTTTAGGAGATTATATGTTTGGAGTTGCTTATGGAGCGATGATGGGATTAAATTTTTTATTTTCACCTTTTTGGGGAAAATTAAATGAGCAAATTAATAGCAAAACAACAATGTTAATTTGTGGTATTGGTTATGCTGTGGGGCAAATATTATTTTGGCAATCAACATCACAAACTACACTGATTTTTGCTCGAATGTTTTCTGGTTTTTTTACCGGAGGAGCATATGTTAGTTTTTTAATATATGTAGTTAATGTTACACCAGTTGAAAAAAGAGGTCAAAATTTGACAATTTTAGCAACAGTAGCAAGTGTTTGTGCAGCATTTGGATACTTTATCGGGGGAATGTTAGGTGAAATATCAATTGATTTAACATTTGTAGTACAAGCAATTGTTTTAGCTAGTAGTGGAGTATTGTTTTATGTATTTTGTAATAATGATTGTGCTACTGTAAAAAAACAAAAATTAAGTGTATTAGTTAAACAAGCAAATCCGTTTATTTCTTTTAAACAAGCAAAGTTATTTATGAATAAAAAATATTTTATTTTATTTATTATTTGTTGCTTATCTTTTATCGGATTTACAGCATTTGAACAAAGTTTTAACTATTATATAAAAGATATTTTTAATCTAAGTTCTGGATATAATGGAATCATAAAAGCTGCTATTGGTTTTATTTCATTAATTGCAAATGGAACAATCTGTTTGTGGATTATTAAACATACTAATGTTTCTAAAGCATCGATATTTTTGTTATTAATTAGCAGTATTACGATGTTTAATGTATTACTAACTAATAATATTATAATTTTTATATTATTAAATGTTGTTTATTTTGCATTAAATGCAATTATTGTACCAGTTATCCAGGATTTAATTGCAAGTCGATCAAATAATAAAAATACAAGTATTGTTATGGGATTTTATAATGCGATTAAGTCATTAGGAGGAATTTTAGGTGCTTTAATAGCAGGTTTTCTTTATGTTTTCAATCCAAGATTACCGTTTATTTCAGGTCTTATTACATTTATTTTAGCGACAATATTATCAGTGTATTACTATATTTTAACTAAAAAAGAAAGAGTATAAATTATTATTCAAATATAATAATCTATACTCTTTTTCGTCATTAAATTATTTTTCACATCCAAAAACGATATTAGCGCTTTTTCTAGCTTTTGTTAAAACATCCATAACAATTCTTGAATGTTTAAGCATTTTATCACACACTTCATAATTTTTGTTATCAATATATTCACTAAAACATTTAAACTCAGAGTACATACGATGTTTATCTAATGAATCAATAACATATTTTTCTTTATTTTTAATAAGACTAACATCTGCTAAAGTACTAGTTGGACCTTCAATTTTAATACACCCAAGGTCTCCTTGAATAGTTGAAGTGATAGGAGCATCGCAATCCTTAGCTCCAATACAAATTGCTTTTAAAGAATCGTACTCTAAAACAACGATACCTGAAGTATCAATCCCTCGTTCAATGTTAGCAAAATAATGTACATGTTTAGGTTCACCAAATAACCCTACTACAAAATGAATGTTGTAAATATTCAAATCCATTAAAGCTCCACCAGATTGATTAACATCAAAAACTGGTAATATTTCACCACGTTTAAATGCATCATAACGAGATGAATATTGTGAATAATTAGATGAGATAATACCTATTTTTCCAATTTCATCTAATTTATTTTTTATATCTTGATAAGTAGGAAGATATTGATTAGTAATTGCTTCAAAAAGAAGACAATTTTGTTGTTTAGCTATTTTGATTAATTCATCTAGTTCTATGACATTAGAAGTAAAAGGTTTTTCACAAATTACATGTTTATTATGTAATAATGCTTTTTTTGTATATTCATAATGAAGATGATTAGGTAAAGCAATATAAATTGTATCAATTTGTGAATCATTCAATAATTCATCATAATCATAATAAGCTTTTTTTATATGATGTTGATTAACAATTTTTTCAATTCTCTCCCTTGATTTTTCTCTACCTAAAATAGCAACTAATTCAATATTTTCAATACTTTCAATAAAAGATAATAAATCATTGACAATCATGCCACTACCAATAATTCCTAATTTCATTTTGACCTCCGTTCTTTACATAAATGAAAAATATTTTAATATGTAGAGAGAAACAGAAAATTAATTTGTAAATGTTATTTATTATAAAACTTTTCCCCTACTTATAAATATTATAACATTGATTGGGTATATTAATTAATAATAATTTGTGATAAAATACAAAAGATAAAGGATGGTGATATTTTGAACGAGGATATAATTGTTGCAGTTGCAACAAGTCGTTTAGAAGCTGCTATTTCAATAATAAGAATAAGTGGTCCAGAAAGTATAGCATTTGTTCAAAAATTTTTTACAGGAAAAATAATTAATAAAGAAAGTCATACAATAAATTATGGATACATTATTGATGATGGAAAAAGAATTGATGAAGTATTAGTAAATATATATCGTGGAAAGAAAACATTTACTGGTGAAGAAATGGTGGAAATAAATTGTCATGGTGGCGTATATATTACTAAACGAGTTTTAGAAGTATGTATAAAAAATGGTGCAAGAATAGCTGAACGTGGTGAATTTAGTAAACGAGCATTTTTAAATGGAAGAATTGATTTATCTCAAGCAGAAGCTATTAGTGATATTATTAGTGCTAAAAATAGTTATGCAAGTGAATTAGCATTAAATGGAATTAGAGGGAATATTAGTAATTTTATTGAAGATTTAAAAGAGGATTTAATTAAAATAATAACACAAATAGAAGTTAATATTGATTATCCTGAATACGATGATGTTGAAGAATTAACAGCAACTTCCTTGTTACCAGAAAGTAAAGTTCTTTTAGAAAAAATGAATAAAATATTAAATGATTCAAAGAATATTAAATTAGTAAAAGAAGGAATTAAAACGGTCATAATTGGAAAACCAAATGTTGGTAAAAGTAGTTTGTTAAATGCTTTATTACAAGAAGAAAAAGCAATTGTTACAAATATTGCAGGAACTACTAGAGATATTGTTGAAGGTAGTATTAGTATAGATGGTATCGTTTTAAATATGATTGATACTGCAGGAATCCGTGAAACTGATGATATTATTGAAAGTATGGGTGTTGAAAAATCTAAAGAATTGATCAATCAAGCTGATTTGGTTTTATTAGTTATTGATGGTTCTTTAAAGTTGGATCAAGGAGATCAAGAATTATTAGAACTTACAAATGATTCTAATCGAATTATTGTTTTAAATAAAGCAGATCAAGGAATTAAAGTTGATTTAGATGGAGTAGTAATTAGTGCTAAAGATAGTGATATTGGGGCATTGACTAATAAAATAAAAGAAATGTTTGAATTAGGAAAAATTATTGATAATAATGATCATATATTAACTAATGCTCGTCAAACAATGTTACTTCAAAAAGCTAGTCAAGCTTTAAATCAAGCAGTAGAAGCAATGAAAATGTTAGTACCAACTGATTTAATTGTTACAGATTTATATGAATGTTGGAATAATTTAAAAGAAATATTAGGAGAAAAAGCAAAAGAAGATTTATTGGACGAACTATTTAAACGCTTTTGTATAGGTAAATAAGATGAATAAAAATGAATTATTAGCTTCAAAATTTATGCTCTTTTCTAAATATTCAGGAATTATAACGATAATTTCCATTATTGTTTTTTTAATAGTAAATACTTTCAATACAGGTAATAATACTTTATTTTGGATTAGCTATTTATCAATAATAGTAGCTATGATTGGAGCAATTCAATGTTTATGTTTACGTTTGTTATCAATGTATTATAAAACAAAAATTAAGTAGGTGATTTAATGGAAAATATCTATAAACAAATAGATGGTATATTTAAAAATGGCTTAATAAATAGTGGAATTAGTATTATTTTGTCAATTATTGCAATATTAATTATAAATAAGATTATAAATAAAGTTTTAAAAAAACAAATTAAAGATCCTTTAAAATTAACTTTACCAATGCGAATAAAAAGAATTGTTTTAATAGTTTTGATTTTAGCTGTTATTATGAGCGAAATCAAAGCAATGGAATCAATTATCAAAGCATTACTTGCAAGTGGGGGAATTATTGCAGTTGTTGTTGGGTTAGCTTCACAAGAGGCTGCAAGTAATTTGATTAATGGATTTATGATTATGACTTATAAACCTTATAAAATAGGTGATTTTGTTAATGTTCAAGAATATAATGTTCGTGGCACAGTTATTGATATTTCAATGAGACATAGTATTATTGAGACAATTGAACGTACGCAAATAATTATTCCTAATGCAATTATGAATAAAGCAATAATTGAAAATATTTCAAATGTAAAAGCCCAAAAAGCTAATTATTTATATGTTGAAATATCTTATGAAAGTGATATACAAAAAGCAATTAAAATTATCCAAGAAGAAGGAAATAAACATCCTCTATGTTTAGATGGTCGAACTGATGAACAAATACAACAAAACGAACCAATGATAAATGTTCATTGTGTTGAATTTAATCCAAGTGGTATTCAATTAAGAGCAACATTACTTACAAAAGATAATTCATCAGGTTTTCAATTATTATCAGATTTACGTTTTAAAATTAAAGCTCGCTTTGATGAAGAAGGTATTGTGATACCTTATCCACACCATGTTGTAATAAACGAAACTAATAAATAAAAGAACCAGTTTTAGTCTTCACTAAAATCTGGTTCTTTTTCTTTTTCATTAATTGTTAATTTTATTTTTGTAACACGATTACCCTTGACACTGATAATCAAAAAAGTAAGATTTTCATATTTTACAGTTCGTTGTTGATTTTCTTCAGGAATTTCACCTAGCAGATGAAGTACAAATCCACCAATAGTATCATGATTATTATTAGATAATTTTAAATCTAATTCATCATCAAGATCATCAAGTAAATAGTTTCCATCAACAATATAATTATTATTGTCGATTTTTTGTAATTTAGGCTCATCATCGTGATCATATTCATCTTCAATATCACCCATGATTTCCTCAATCAAATCTTCAACAGTAATAATTCCAGAAAATCCACCATACTCATCAACTAAAATAGCAATATGTTGATGTTCTTTTTGTAATTCTCTAAACAAATCATCGATATTTTTAGTTTCTAAAACAAAATAAGGTTTTCTTAGAAGTTTTTTGATATCTACGTTATCAAAACCAACTTTACGGGCTTCAATAGCAAAATCCTTCATGTTTAAAATTCCAATAATATTATCAATAGAATCATCATAAACTGGAATACGAGTATATTGCATAGTCATCATTTGATCAATATTATCACTTAATGCATCATTAATATCAATACAATATACATCAGTTCGTGGAGTCATAACGTTTAAAGCTAAACTATCGTCAAACTCAAAAATATTAGTAATCATATCTGTTTCAATTTCATTAAAAACACCATTTTCTTGGCCACTTTCAACCATTGAACGAATTTCTTCACGTGATAAAGATTCCTCAACATTTTCATCAGCCATTCCAAATATTCTTAAAATAAATTTAGTTGACCATGATAATATTTTAATAAATGGGCTAGCTATTTTACTAATAACTAAAATAGGTTTAGCACAAAACATCGAATATGATTCAGCTTTTTGTAAAGCAATTCTTTTAGGAACCAATTCTCCAAAAATTAAAGTAATAAATGAAATTAAAATAGTGATCAATACAACAGCAATAGTATCTGCATATGGAACACTCCAATTCTTTAATACATCAGCAAAGCTTTTAGAAATACCAGTAGCTGCACTTGCTGAGTTAAAAAAACCAGCTAAAGTAATTGCTACTTGAATAGTTGATAAAAAATTAGTTGGTTGATCAAGTAATTTTTCAACTAATTTAGCTTTCTTGTTTCCTTCCTCGCTTAATCGATGAATCTTACTTTTATTAACTGAAACAATAGCCATTTCACTAGCTGCAAAATAAGCATTAATTAAAGTAAGTACAACGATCAAAACAATTTGAATAGCGATTGAAGACTCGGGGTCTACGTCCATAAATTTAAACACTCCTTTTCCATTAAATTAAATTTTATGTGAATAATTTTATCAAAATTATGAAAAAAAGTAAATATAAGTGCTACGTCATATTTAAATATTGTTGTAAAATTACTGTTAAAAATCAAAAATCAGTCTAACTTTGAACATTTAAACCTAAAAATAAGGCCACCAATTAAAAACATACAAGCAATTACAATAACCCCATATCTAGAATTATTAGTAATTTGAGTTGTAATTCCCATTAATAACGTTCCCATAAATGAAGCCCCTTTGCCAAAAATATCAAAGATACTAAAATATTCACTAGCCTGGTTATCGGGAATAATTTTAGCATAATATGATCTTGAAAGGGCCTGAATTGCGCCTTGGAAAATAGCAACAAAAACAGCTAATAACCAAAATTTCCATGCACTATCTAGCCAGAGAGCAAATACAGCGATAAAGAAATATCCCATGATACAAGAAGTAATCAATGACTTTAAAGAATATTTTTTAGTTAATTTACCAAAAATTATTGAAAATGGAAATGCTACGACTTGCGTAAGTAATAATGCTAATAATAAATTACTATCACTAATTCCTACATCTTTTCCATACGATGTTGCCATTTCAATAATCGTATATACTCCATCAATATAGAAAAAGAATGCTAATAAGAAAAATAAAACTTTCGTATTATTTTTTATATTACTAAAAAGACGTTTAAAATTTTTAATAATCGGTTCTTTAACATTGTTATAATTAACTTGTTTATAATTCTTTAGTAATGGGATAGTAATTAAAAGCCACCATAATGCATTCATAATAAAGGCAATAGCAGTAGCTAAAGTAGCCGATATACCAATAGTATCACATCCTAAAATAAGCAATAAACTAATAGTAAAAGGAATACAGCTACCTATATATCCCCATGCATAACCATGGGAAGAAACTTCATCAATTCGATCACTAGTTGTTATATCAACTAACATCGAATCATAAAAAATTAAACTAGTTGCAAATCCGACTTTAGCAATAATAAATATCGTTAAAAAGACAATCCAGCCAACTGGAATAGAAAGAGCAGCAAGGCCCAAAACACCAATCATCATAAAAAAAGTAAAAATAGGTTTTCGAGAATTTTTACGATCACCAATACTTCCTAAAAATGGACCGGTTAATGCTACAATTAAAGTAGAAATAGAAACAGCATAACTATAATAAGCTGTAGAATCACTTAATGATATTCCAGCACTAGAAGCAATATTTTTAAAATAAATTGGAATAATTGTTGAAACAAGCATAACAAATGCTGAATTACCAACATCATATAAAATCCAATATTTCTCTAATTTAGTAAGTTTATTCATAATTACAATCAAATCGTTTAGATATTTCAGTATTATTTTTTAAACTGTAACAATATCCAACTATCTCCTTTACTGCAATATTTGCTGCTTGAATGAATTGATTTACTAATACATCAATATTCTCTTCAATTCTTTTTTCAGGTATTTCGCGAATTATCATCCCTTGGTATTTTTTAGCATTAACTATTTTCATTGCTGTTAAAACAAAATTTCTCTTAATTTTACTTTTACATGCAAATAATTGATTAAAACGTCTAAATGATTTTAAAGCTATTAAAATATCTTTTGCTTCTAATTTAAAAAAAGGAGCAATAACTTTAGCCACCTCTAAATTAATTGTGTAATGCTTAGGTACACAAAAATTAAATTCATCATGATTAATAATCATAAAACGCTGTTCTAAATCTCTTTCAATTTCAAAATGACCAATATTTTTATCTTGCATTGTTTTATTAATATAACCATGACAGGTACTATCTAGAATAAAATGATTAATAAATCCTAAAATATAAGCTAAAGCGCGTTTATCATAATTATTTTTTAATATTGCTAAAGCATTTTCAAAAAACTCCCTTGCAATATCTTCATGTAATTTGCTTCCTAAAGCACTAACAGAAGTTTTTTTCAAAGGACGATAAAAAAATAAAATATCTGGCCCTTGAAGACCAATATTATAATAATTTATATTTTGATCGATAATATCTTTAATATCTTTATCATTTAAATTTTCTAAAACTCGATTGCCAAAGCATTGATGCGTATAACTTGCTGGCATATATAACCTCCTTTAAATATTATATAAATATATAATTGTTTATACATTCAAATTAATCTAAAAATTATGTAAAGAATATAATTATTTTAAAGAATCATATTCATTAGCTTTAAAACCAACTAGTACACGATCATCGGTTTCAATAATTGGTCTTTTTACTAACATTCCATCACTTGCAAGTAAAGTTAATTGTTCATTTTCACTCATAGTTGGTAATTTATCTTTTAAATTTAATTCACGATATTTTAAACCAGAAGTATTAAAAAAACGTTTAAGTGGAAGACCACTTTTCTTATATAACGCCAATAATTCTTCTTTATTTAATTTTTCATCAACAATATGTCGTTTTGTATATTCTAAACCTAGCTGATCAAGATATTTTCTAGCTTTTATACAAGTACTACATTTTGGATATTCAATAAATTTCAACATAAAAATCACCTCATATATAGTTTAACTTATTTGTCTATATTATAACAATATCTAAGTTTAAAATGATAAAAAAAAATGTTAAAATGGTTAATAAAAAAGGAGGATATCAAAATGTGGGGTATTATTGCAACATGGTGCATGGCTTACGATGGAATAAATAAAGCCAGTGAAATGTTAAAAAATGACGATGATGCTGGAAATGCGATAGAAGAAGCAATTAAAGTTGTTGAAGATTGTCCATATTATAAATCTGTTGGCTATGGTGGTCTTCCAAATGAAGAAATGGAAGTAGAATTAGATGCAGCATTTATGGATGGAGATACTTTAGATATTGGAGCAGTAGGGGCTATTAAGGACTTTGCAAATCCGATAAGTATTGCTCGTAGTTTATCAAAAGAAAAAGTCAATAATTTATTAGTAGGTTTAGGTGCTGAAAAATATGCTAGTAAAAAAGGCTTTAAAAGAAAAAATATGCTTAGTGATCGTGCTAAAATTCATTATCATAATCGAATAAAAGAAATAAAAGAACAAGATATAAAACCTTATTCAGGTCATGATACAGTAGGAATGGTTTGTTTAGATTCTAATGGTAAAATGACTAGTGCAACTTCTACAAGTGGATTGTTTATGAAACATGCTGGTCGTGTTGGTGATTCGCCAATTTCTGGTTCAGGTTTTTATGTTGATAGTAAAGTTGGAGGAGCTAGTGCTACAGGATTAGGTGAAGATGTAATGAAGGGATGCATTGCTTATGAAATAGTTAGATTAATGAAAGAAGGATTTCATCCTCAAGAAGCATGTCAAAAAGCAGTTAATTCATTTGATCAAGAATTAAAAGAACGTAGAGGAACAGCTGGAGATATGTCCTTAATTGCAATGAATAATCAAGGACAATGGGGTGTAGCTACTAATATTGAAAACTTTTCTTTTGTTGTAGCGACAAAAAATGAAGCACCAACTGTTTATATTATAAAAAATATTAATGGAAACTGTATTCATGAAAAAGCTAGTCAAGAATGGTTAGATGAATATACAAAAAGTCGAATGAAACCATTAGTAAAAAAATAATTTAATCAAGGAGCAAATATGGAAGAGAAATTAGATGAAATAATTAAGTTATTAAAAGAAATTGATGAAAAACTTAAAGTATTAGTTAATCAAAAAGTACCAAAGTCAAATAATTCAAATAAAGCAATATTATTAAAACAATATGAAGAAACAGAAAAACTATTTAATAAAGTAATGAATAAAAAATAATTGAGGTTATGATATGAAAATATTAATAATTGAAGATGATTTTGAATTAAGCAACGAGCTTAAAATATTATTAGATAATAATGGTTATCATGGAATAATTTTACAAGATTTACAAAATGCTTTAGAAAATATTATCAAAATCAATCCAGATTTAATTTTATTAGACATTAAATTACCATATCTAAATGGTCAACAATTATTAAAACAAATTAGAAAAAATTCTAATGTACCAGTAATCATGGTTACAAGTAAAGATAGTGAAATTGATGAAATATTAGCGATGAGTTATGGTGCTGATGATTATATTACTAAACCATATAATCCAACTATTTTACTATTGCATATTGAAGCTATTTTTAAAAGATTAAATAAAATTGATAATAATTTAGTTTATCATGGAGTTAATATTAATTTATCTAAGAGTACTTTAAAAAAAGATGATATTGAATTGTTATTAAGTAAAAATGAAATGAGTATATTTTATTTTTTATTCATGAATCAAGGAAAAATAGTTAGCAGAGATGAAATTATGAATTACTTATGGGGAACCGATAAATTCATTGATGACAATACCCTAACAGTAAATATGACTAGATTAAAAAAGAAATTAGTACAGATTGGATTAATTAATGTAATTGAAACAAGACGTGATCAGGGATATATATTGATATGAGTTTGAAAGAATATTTAAAAGATAATTTACGTTACTTTATATTATGGTTGTTGATGTTGGGAATAATAGATTTCTTTTTAATCATGTTTAAAATAACAAGTAGTTTAATCTGGATAATTACAATCGTAATTTTATCATCAATGATAATAATTTATGGTTATGATTACTATCGTAAAAGAGTTTTTTATCAAGATTTTATTACTAAACTAAATAAACTTGATAAAAAATGCTTAATTACTGAGTTAATAAAAAAACCTAATTTTTTAGATGGAAAAATATTATATGATTCATTGTATGAAATTGATAAATCAATGTATGAAGAAATTGAACAATATCTACAAAATATTAATGATTTTAAAGAATATATAGAGTTATGGGTACATGAAGTTAAATTACCTATTGCTAGCAGTAAATTAATGATTTACAATCATGAAACCGATAAAAGAAAACTCCAAGAACAAATCAATCGAATTGAAAATTATGTTGAACAAGTATTATATTATATTCGTTTAGAAAACAGTGAGCATGATTATTTACTTAAAAAATGTAATTTAGGAAAAATCGTTCATAAAGTAATTAAACGGAATCAAGATAGTTTATTATTTCATAAAATAAGCATTGAAATAAAGAATATTAATGAAATTGTTATAAGTGATAGTAAGTGGCTAGAATTTATTATTAATCAAATTATTAGTAATAGTATAAAGTATCGAAGTAAAAAAGAGTGTAAAATATTATTTAATGTAATAAATGATAATCATAATATTGCCTTGGAAATAATTGATAATGGAATTGGTATAGATAAAAAAGAACTAAAATATGTATTTGATAAATCATTTACTGGCCAAAATGGTCGTTTAGTATCTAGTTCTACAGGAATGGGATTATATATTACAAAATCGCTTTGTGATAAATTAGGACATAAAATTAAAATAGAATCAACGATTCATAAGTATACTAAAGTATCTATCTATTTTAATGACGATCAATATTACAATGTTGTAAGATAAATGTAAGGTATTTCGATGTTTATGAAAATACCTCTTTTTTATAATAAAGTTATAAAAGGAGGAGACAGGATGGAAAATATTTTATTAATAGAAAACATTACTAAATATTATGGAAATAAAACAAATATTACTAAAGCTTTAAATAATATTTCTTTAAAAGTTGAGCGTGGTGAATTTGTTGCAATTATGGGAGCAAGTGGCTCTGGAAAAACTACTTTACTTAATGTTATTTCAACAATTGATAAAGTAACTGCAGGTCATATTTATATTGATGGTAAAGATATTACAAAATTAAAAGGAAGTAGTTTAAATAAATTTAGAAGAGAAAAATTAGGATTTATTTTCCAGAATTTTAATTTATTAGATACTTTAACAGGATATGAAAATATTGCATTAGCTTTACAAATATTAAAAACAAATGTTAAAGATATTGATAGTAAAGTAAATAAAATAGCTGAAGAATTAGATATTAAAGATGTTTTAACTAAATACCCTTATGAAATGTCTGGAGGGCAAAAACAGCGAATTGCTAGTGCTCGAGCAATAGTTACAAATCCTAAATTAATATTAGCAGATGAACCAACTGGAGCTTTAGATTCTAAAAGTTCTAAAATGTTATTAGAAGGATTAAAAAAATTAAATAATAATTATAATTCAACGATTTTAATGGTTACTCATGATGCTTTTAGTGCTAGTTATGCTTCTAGAGTTATTTTTATTAAAGATGGTAAGTTATTTAATGAATTTGAGCGTGGAAATAGTAGTAGAAAAGAATTTTTTGAAAAAATTATTGATGTTGTCTCAATTTTAGGAGGCGATATAAATGATGTTATTTAAATTATCATTAAAAAATGTAAAAAAAAGCTTTAGTAACTATGCAATATATTTTTTTACATTAATTCTAGGAATTTCTATTTTTTATATTTTTAATGCTTTAGAAACACAAACAATAATGTTATCACTTAGTAAATCATTACATGAAATTATTAGTATGATGAATAACATAATTGCAGGTTTAAGTGTTTTTGTTTCAATCATCTTAGGATTTTTAATTATTTATGCAAATCAGCTTTTAATTAAAAGACGTAAAAAAGAGTTTGCAGTATATATGATATTAGGAATGTCAAAAAAACAAATATCAAAAATATTATTAGGTGAAACAATTACGATTGGATTTATATCGCTTATGATTGGGTTAATTATGGGGATTGGTTTATCACAAGTTATGTCGATCGTTGTTGCAAATTTATTTGAAGCTAATATGAATGAGTTTGTTTTTATTTTTTCTAAGAGTGCTTGTATTAAAACAATTATTTATTTTGGAATTATGTATATTTCAGTAATATTATTAAATACATTTAAAATAAATAAATGTAAGTTAATAGATTTGTTGTATGCAGATAAAAAGAGTGTCAAAACAAAAATAAAAAATCCAATTATTTGTGTATTAGTATTTATTTTTTCAATCTGCTTGTTAGCATATGCATATTATAATGTAACGATTGGAGCAGCTAATTTAAAAGATCAATTTTCTGTTTTATTACAGATGTTCTATGGAGCAACAGCTACGTATTTGATATTTTGGTCATTATCTAATTTATTATTAAAAATAATGATGTTATTAAAGAATATTTATTTTAAAAACTTAAATAGTTTTACATTAAAAGAAATAAGCAGTAAGTTAAATACTACGGTATTATCAACAACAATTATATGTTTAATGTTATTTGTAACAATTTGTATTTTATCAACATCTTTTGCAATTAATAATAGTATTAATACACAAATAGATTACTTTACACCAGTTGATCTTCAAATTGATATAAATGGTAATAAATCAATTAGCGAATATTTATCTAAACAAAATATTGATATAAAACATGATTTAAAAAATATATTAGAATTTAAAACATATACTACAGATCAATTAAAAATAAAAGATACTTTTGGAAGTGTATATAATGAAGCAAGAGAAGATTTTTTAAATTCAACGGAAATAATTATTAAACTTAGTGATTATAATAAATTAGCTAGACTATATAATTTACAAGAATATGATTTAAAAAATGAATATATAGTAGTATGTGATTTTGAAAGAATAAAAGAAAATAGAAACAAAAGTTTGAAAAATAAACCAGAAATAGTGATAGGTGATAAAAAATATAGTAGTAAATATGATCAATGTATGGATGGATTTTTGAACATGTCAGGTGGTGAGATGAATTTTGGTTTTTATATCTTACCTGATCAAGCAGAAAATGATTTTAATATAAGTAGTAGTTATTTAGTAGCTAATTATAATGTAATGAATGAAAATGATTATGATCAAATGATTTTAGAAAAACTTAATAATTTAAAAAATGAAAATGGTAATGTAAATACTCGTTTAGATATTTATAATGGAACAATAGGAATTACTACAATGATAATCTTTATTAGTTTATATTTAGGAATAGTATTTTTAATTTCTAGTGCAGCGATTATAGCATTAAAAGAATTATCACAAAATATTGATAATAAAGAAAAATATAGATTACTTAGAAAGCTAGGAACTAGCGATAAAGATATAAATCATTCTTTATTTATTCAAATTTTAATTTATTTTGTTTCGCCATTAATTTTAGCTATTATTCATTCATTTTTTGGATTACAAGTTTGTAAAAATATGTTAGCTTCAACAACAAATCCTCTAACTGGTAATATAACTAATTCAATTTTATTAACAGCAGTGATACTTATTTTAATTTATGGAGGATATTTTTTATTTACTTATTATTGTAGTAAAAATTTTATTAAAGAAGAATAAATCGATAAAAATTTTTATCTGTGTATTAATTTTGATATGAAACATATATATTATTATCAAGTAAAAATTAAGAAAATTGGCAGATAGAAACAAGATATAAAGAATTATAATCAGTATTGTAATATATTATTTATTGTGATATATTATAGATAAATTAAATTAGAAATAAATAGAAGATAGAGGCGCGAACAGTTATGAAATTTTTATTGTAAGATGCAAACTAGATAAAAGTAGAGGAGCTTTCGCCGAAGAGATAAATGATTGCATGCGTTTATACTCTGGTTTTATAGAGAATATCTATAAGACTGTCATTATCATTTGATAATGATGAGCTATCATTGTTCATATGTTGTTTATGTTGCAATGATATACTCATTGCAACTTTTTTATAAAGGAGATAAAAAATGGAAAAGATTGTTGAAGTAGTAAGCTATGAAGAGAATATTATTCAATTAAAACTAACAAATGTACCAAAACATCCAATGTTGATTGCAAAAATATTTACAATTTTAAGTGAATGTAATGTAAATATTGATATGATTTCTCAAGTTATGATTGAAGATGCGATGCAAATTGAAATTACATTAGATGAAAAATATCAAAAGAATTTAAATGAAGCAATACTATGTTTAAAAAAAGAATTTGAGCAATTAGAAATTGCAACTAATCGAAAATATTTTAAAATTGCTGTAGGTGGTAAATTAATTGAAACAACACCAGGAGCAGCAGCAAGGGTATTTACAGTTTTAGGTGAAAACAACATACATTTTTATCAAGTTACAACTTCAAAAAGAACAATTTCATTTATTATCGATAAAAATTTTAAAGATTTGGCAATAACTAAAATTAATGAAGAGTTTGGTTTAAATAAATAGGAGGAGATTATGACTATTTTTAATGGAAGTGCAGTTGCACTAGTATTACCAATGCATGAAGATGGAAGTATTGATTTTGAAGGATTTAAAAAACAAGTTCAAAGAATGATTGATGGTGGTGTACAGGCTTTATTAGTTAATGGAACAACTGGGGAAACAGCAACCATTACGATGGAAGATGAATTTGAATTACTAGATATTACTTTAAAAATGGCTAAAGGAACTGGAGTAAAAGTTATTGCAGGAGCAGGATCTAATGATACTGCAACAGCATTAACAAAGGCCAAAAAAGCAAAAGAAAAAGGTGCTGATGCTATTTTAGTAGTTACACCATACTACAATAAAACAAGCCAAAGAGGATTGATTACTCATTATACTACGATAGCTAATGAAGTTGATATTCCAATGATTCTTTACAATGTCCCAGGAAGAACAGGAGTAAAGATTGATGTGGATACAGTAGTTGAACTAGCAAAACACAAAAATATTGTAGCAATGAAAGATGCAACAGATAACATTGCATATGCAATAGAAGTAATGGCTAGAACACAAGGAATGGATTTTGATATGTATTCAGGATGTGACGATAATATCTTGCCATTTATTTGTGCAGGAGGTAAAGGAGTAATATCAGTATTATCTAATATTTATCCAAGTCAAACAGAATTATTAGCACAGTTAGCTTTAAAAGGAGATTTACCAAAAGCTCAAGAACTTGCTTATGCTTTAGAACCAGTAATTCGTTATCTATTTATAGATGTTAATCCAATTATGCCTAAAGCTGCTTTAGCAAGAATGGGTATTTGTAAACCAACACTAAGATTACCATTAATTGAACCAACTGAAGAAAACAAGAAATTATTATTTGATGCAATGGATAAATTTGAAAAATTAGGATTTTAGTTTAAAATAATATTAGTTTAAAAATCACAGTAAAAACAAATTCGTATCCGATTAGAATGCGAATTTGTTTTATTAATATTAGATAAAAAAATAATCTTTTTGTTATAATTGTTTTTATAATTAAATTTTATAGATAGAAAGGAACATAGGTAAAATGAAAGTAATAGTATATGGATATGGTTTAATGGGGAAAAAAGTTGCTAATCGAATCAGAAGTCAAAATGATATGGATCTAATGGCAGTTGTAAGTTATGAATTCGATGAAAAAATACCGGAAAAGTGTTTTAATTCTTTAAAAGAATGTGATGAAAAAGCAGATGTTATTATTGATTTTTCACATCCAAATAATTTAGATGATATCTTGACTTATGCAAAAGAAAATAAATGTAAACTAGTAATTGCTACAACAGGATATAGTGAAGAACAATTAGAAAAAATAAAAGAAGCATCTAAAGACATTCCTATCTTTCAATCATATAACACATCATATGGAATACAGATGGTAACAAAAATATTAAGACAAGTAGCAAAAGAATTTTACAATGCAGGATATGATATTGAAATTTTAGAAAAACATCATAATCAAAAAATAGATGCACCATCTGGTACAGCTAAATTATTATATGAAGTAATGGAAGAAGAAATTAAAGAAACAACACCAATTTATGATCGTAGTTCCATCCATGAAAAAAGAAAGCATGAAGAAATTGGAATTCAAGCACTACGTGGAGGTACTATTTTTGGTGAACATACAGTAATGTTTGCAGGAATAGATGAAATTATTGAAATAAAACATACAGCATTATCAAAAGAAGTATTTGTACAAGGGGCAATCAGTGCAGCATATGCATTAATTGATAAAGAAAATGGTCTTTATACATTAAAATCATTATATTAATTAAATCAAGGGGGATAATATGGTATTACAAACAAAATTTGCACAAATAAAAAATAATAATTTATATATTGATGAAATCAAAGCAACTGATTTAGTAGAAAAATATGGAACACCATTATATGTTATGAGTGAAGGACATATTAGACAACAATTTAATACACTTAAAACAAAAATGCTTGAAAAATATGAAAATACATTACCATTATTTGCATCTAAATCATTTTCTTGTCTTTCAATATATAAAATTGCAAATGAATATGGAATAGGAATCGATTGCGTTTCTGCAGGGGAAATTTCAATCGCTTTAAAAGCAGGTTTTGATCCTAAAAAAATATATTTTCATGGAAATAATAAATTACCATCAGAAATAGAATATGCACTAAGTCATGGAGTAGAAAATTTAGTTATAGACAATTTTTATGAAATTGAATTAGTTCAAGAAATTGCTAAAAAATTAAATATAGTGGTTAATGGCGTAATAAGAATAACACCAGGAGTATATGCGGGAGGACATGATTATATTCGTGTAGGTGCTAAAGATACTAAATTTGGATTTAGTAGCCATGACAATACATATTTAAAAGCAATAAAAAAGGTTATTGATGCACCTAATATTAATTTTGACGGAATTCATTGTCATGTTGGTAGTCAAATTGAAGAAATTCAGGCCTATGTTTTAGCAATGAATAAATTTGTTGATATAGCATATGAGATTTATGATATTTTTGGAATTACTATTAACAAATTAAATGCCGGTGGAGGTTTTGGAATTTGTTATACAAAAGCAGATAAACCATTAGAATTTGAATTAGTTGTTGATACAATTATGGATATTATAACAAAAGGCTTTGAAGCACGTAATTTAAAACGTCCAATGGTATTAGTAGAACCAGGACGCTACTGTGTTGGAAATGCAGGTATAACCTTATATACAGTCGGATCTTATAAAAATATTAAAGATATTCGAGATTATATTAGTGTTGATGGCGGAATGACTGATAATATTCGTTCTAGTTTATATGCAGCAAAATATGATGCAATTATTGCTAATAAAGCAGAAATGCCTGCTGATCGCTTAGTTACAGTAGCTGGAAAAAATTGTGAATCTGGAGATATTTTAATTAAAGATATTATGTTACAAGATCCTAAACCAGGAGATATTTTAGCAATGTTTTCAACTGGAGCATACCACTATACAATGTCATCAAATTATAATCAATTACCTAAACCAGCTGTAGTGTTTACTTATAAAGGTAAATCTAGAGAAGTAATTAGACGACAAACATTTGATGATTTAGTATATTACGATGTTGATTCAACGTACTAAAAGCGGTAAATACCGCTTTTAATTTTGACTAGATAAAATAAATGTGCTATCTTATAATATTCTATGTTATTATTTAGTAGAAGGTGATGGAAATGAAGATATTGATTATAGAGGATGATTTTATTTTTGGAGAAAGATTGAAAAAACTAATAGATGAAAAACTTGCTGGTAAGAAAAATGAAATTGTAATTCAAAAGAATATAACTAACTTGGACTTGAGTCAAAATTATGATTATTATTTTATTGATATCATGTTAGATGGAGAAAATGGTATTAATTGTGGTAAAGCAATTCTTGATAAGAATTATTTTGCAAAAATCATATATATGTCTTCAGAGGACAGTTTAGTATATGATACATTTGTAAGTAAAGTATATTTCTTTTTAAGAAAAGAAAAATTAATTCAGGACTTAGAGAGATTATGGTATAAAATAGAACAAGATAGTATAAAAAATAATGATTATATTGAAATAATATCTAAACGAAAAAGAGAATTTCTTTTAAAGAAAGATATCATATATATCGAATCAAATAGGAATAAATGTCAAATATATTTACTTGATGGACAATATGAGGTGTATAAAACATTAAAATCATTTTTAAGTGAATTAAATGCTGATAAATTTTTTAGAATAAATAACTATACAATTATCAATTTAGAATATGTTAAAAGCGTAAATAACAAAAGAATAACATTAACAAATGATACACAATTTACTTTAAAAAGAAATTATAATAGCTTTGTTGATGCATATCATAACAATTATATGAAGAGGTTTAAGCAATGATAATAAACTTTCTAGAATCATTAATAGCTTCATATTTCTTTACAAATTATTTTGATTTAAAAATAAACAAGTATGTATATTTTATTATAAATTTTGTATTTATTAGCAGTGAGATTAATATATTTAATTCTTATATTACTTCAAGTGTTATTTTGCCCTTGATAGTTTCATTAACAGCAACAGTTATTGCTAAGTTAGCTACCAAAAATAATTATTGGGAAATATTATTTATTACTTTTTTTGATGAGTTGATAGTTGGTTTATCAATAACAATTTCTTTATTAGTAGATGGTTTAGTTTATCCATTTATAAGAAGTCTTATTGCAAAGGTATTATATTTTATAATTGTTTTTATTGTTATAAAAGTATGTAAAGAAAAAGAAATAAAATTGGAATCAATATATTGGAAATTACTTACAATAGTAGTTATAGTATTTTATTTTGCTTACACAATTATATTGCAGTTTTATTTAGGAATGCGAATGAATAAAATGTTGGTGTTTATATCATTATTATCTCTTGGCCTATCAGTAATTGGTATTGCAGTAATTGTTTATTACATATCAAAATTAGAAAAACAACATCAAGAAACACAATTTTCATTACAAAAATTGAAAATGGAACAAAGTAATTATGTACAACTTAATGAGGTTGCAAAAGAAATTAAAATAATAAGACATGATTTAAAACATGATTATTTATTAATTGGTAGTTATTTAGAAAATAAAAATTATTCTAAAATAAATGAAATTGTTAAGTCACGAATAAAAGATATACATGAAGGAACTAATACCATTAATAGTGCAAATGAATTAATAAACACAATTATTAATTACAAACTTATGATAGCTAATAGCAAAAATATTGAAGTAAGTTGTGATTTGAATGTCAGTAATAAAATATATATGAAAGATTATCATTTAAATGAATTATTATCTAATTTAATTGATAACGCTATTGAAAACTGCTCTAAAAATGATCCTAAAATAAATATAATTATTAATGAAGATGTATTTTTATATATAGAAGTTATTAATAGTATTGATGTATCTGTCTTGAATACTAATCCCAATTTAATAACTAATAAAAAAGGAGATATTCATGGACATGGTGTTAAAAGTATTAAAAGAATTGTTAATGAGTATAATGGAAATATAAAATTTTTTGAAAACGGTTTAAAATTCCATGTGTCAATAATAATTCCGTTAAATTATCCTCATTAAAACGTCATTTATCCCAAGTATATTTAATTATTTTAAAAAATATTATAAGATAATACACGGAGGAGGTGAAAGGATTGATACAAGGTATATCGAATTGGCTGCTAGATATATGTAATAATAATAATGTGTTAGATTATGACGAAGAAATTTTTCTATATGGGGTCGAAGTAATCATAACATCTTTGATTAATATAGCTTTATTATTAACGGTAGGTTTGGTAAGTAGAACAACTGGTGAAGCTGTGGTTTATTTTGTCTCTTATGCATTTTTAAGAAAGTTCATTGGTGGATATCATTGCAACACTAATTTGAAATGTATTACGTTTAATGTTTCTAAGTATATTCTCTATGTACTCATTTGCCCACACATAGAAATATCCAAAATATATATGCTGTTAATAATTCTATTTACCCTAGTTTTAATAGTGTATAAAGCGCCTTTTGAGCACAAAAATAGACCAATAAGCTCGGAAGATAAAATTATTTATAAAAAATATGCATTTATAATAGCATTTGTTTATGGAATAGCAATTTTATTATTTAATACATATAGCTATATCTTGTCATATGTTTTAGTTATTATAAATTTATCTGCAATACCTTGTATTCTGGAAAGTTATGAAAAAAGTTCTTAAAGTATTTAGTAAACTTGTTTTAACTGCTTCTACTGGTGCGGTTAGTGGCGCATCTCGTTGGAGCGATTACCAACCAAAAGAATCAGAAGTGTTAAAAAAATTAAAGAAATTTTAATTGAGGGGAAACTTTCTTTAATCATTTACCTTTTCTTCTCTACTATATAACTAGGTTGAAGAAAAAATTGTATATACAAAAATCGTGTATTAATACACAATAGTGATATTAACTTAAGTATGTTGACGGAAAAGAGAGTAAAGAAATCAGTTATATTTTAACTGGTTTCTTTTACTTTATTAGAATTTAAAAAAGGGATTAAGGTTATCAAATATTTTGATATATCTTAATCCTAATATTTTACAAATAATAGTAGTGTTATTGAGGAATTTTTTTCTTTTGTGGTTTACTTAGTTCTTCATGAATTCCTTGCATTTTATAATCCAAATTAGAAATAGTTTTCGCACAATCAATTAATTCATCAAGTACTCTTTTAGATACTTCATTGATTGATTTATAACGTAAATGATGTTCCAAGCTAGCCCAGAAATCCATAGCTATAGTTCTAATTTGAATTTCAACTGGAATAGGTTGAACTTTTTCTGCTAAAAATATTGGTATTTCAACTACTAAGTGTAGACTACGATAACCATTTTCTTTAGGATGTTTTATATAATCTTTTTTCTTTAATAACTTAACATCACTTTGTTTTATAAGTAGATCGGCTATTTTGTAAACATCACTAACATAATTACAAACAACACGCACACCAGCAATATCTGTTAAATTAAGTGTAATTGATTCTAAAGAAACTTCTAAACCTCTTTTTTCTAATTTACCAAGAATACTTTTTACTGATTTTAAACGATATTCCATATGATGAATTGGATTATGATCATGTTTAACTTTAAATTCATCATCAAGAATTTCTAATTTTGTTCTTATTTCCTTAATACCTGCTTCATAAACTTGTTGCAAAGATACAAAATCTTGAAGCGTATCAGATATTTCTTCGTTTGTAACCATAGAAGAAAATGGTTCACTAATTATTTCTTTTTGCATTATTTTATCTGCCATAAGATAACCTCTTTTTTTAAATATTTTGTATATTTTCATCATAGTTGTTAATAATGAACTTGAGGTGAACTAATATGAAAAAAATAATAGTAATTGCAATGATTTTGATGAATGTAGTGAGTGTAAATGCATCTAGTAATATTCCAAAATATAAAATAGTAGCTAATAGTAATAGTGAAAAAGATATTAAAAAGATGTATAAAATTAAAAATGATCTAATTAATGATTATCGTAATTGGGCTAAAGGTGTTGATGATATTGATCAGGTTTTAGCAGATCATCAAAATGATTATGATGCTAGTTATTATAATGGCGAATATAAAATTATTTTAGGAAAAGGAAAAGGTAAAACTCTTACAGGTGAACTAAAAGTTAGTTATTGTACAAGTAGTAAAGAAATAAAAAAGAAGTCATTTTTTGCTGAATTGTTTTCATAAGATTATCGTATTGATAGTCTTTTTTTATACTTTGTTTTAGGTTTAAAATACAGTAATTCGTTAATAATTTAATATGTTAAACATATAATTAAATTAGAGGTGAAACATGTTAACTAAATTTGATGAACAAGCCCAAAAAGCAATTGTTGTTGGAGAGAGTATTGCTTTTGATTTAGGTCATAATAATGTAGGTAGTGAGCATTTATTATTGTCATTATTAAAAATAAGCAATTCTAAATTAAAAGAACTTGTTAAAAAATATAATGTAGATGATAAGAATATATATGAAGATATAAAAAGGTTGTTTGGAAAAAATGATGATCAACCTTTTTATATGGAATATAGTGAAGCGGTAAAAGGAATCTTAGAAAGAGCAATAGAAATTACAAATGAACAAAATAAAAGTAAAGTTACTTTAAATATTTTAACAATTGCATTATTACAAAGCAAAGAAAGTGTTGCTTATGAATTATTAAAAAAATATCAAGTTGATTTTGATGATATAATTTATCAATTAAATGAAAGCAGTGAATTAGAAACAAAATTAGACCAAATCCAATCATTAGTCAATCTTAATAAAAAAGTAAAAAATGGTGAGAATTTAATAGTTGGAAGACAAAAAGAATTAGAAAAATTATGTATGATATTAAGCAAAAAAGAAAAAAATAATGCTTTGATTATTGGTGAAGCTGGTGTTGGGAAATCGGCGTTAGTCGAAAAATTAGCATATTTAATAAATCAAAAGAAAGTAAATGAAGGATTAAAAGGAAAAATAATTTATGAGTTAAGTCTATCTAGTATTGTTGCAGGAACTAAATATCGTGGTGAATTTGAAGAGAAATTAAGAAAAATTATTGATAAAGTTAAAGAGATGGATAATGTTATTATATTTATTGATGAAATTCATAATTTAATTGGAGCAGGAGGTGCTGAGGGAGCCATAGATGCAGCTAATATATTAAAACCATATCTAGCAAGAAAAGATTTAACAATTATTGGTGCTACTACAATTGAAGAATATTATCAACATTTTGAAAAAGATCAAGCTATGAATCGTCGTTTTAGTATAATAACATTAAAAGAAAATACTAAAGAAGAAACTTTTGATATTCTTAAAGAGACTAAATCTTTCTATGAAAAATTCCATAAAATAGAGATTGATGACGATGTATTAAGATATTTAGTTGAAAATGTAGATCGTTATATTAAAAATAGAACTTTTCCAGATAAAGCTATTGATATTTTTGATTTATCATGTGTTAAAACAAGATTTAAACAGCAACACATTATTACAAAACAAATTGTAAAAGATGTTATAGAAGAATATACATCAATTAAAATAAATGACAATTATAATTTTGATGAAATAAAATCAAAATTAAATGCAGAAATAATTGGTCAAAGTGAAGCCATTGAAAAAATTATCAATCAATTAAAAATAACAAAAACTACTAATCAACCCTCAGCAATCATGTTATTTAGCGGTAGCAGCGGTGTTGGAAAAAGTGAGATGGCTAAACAACTTGCAAAATGTTTATCTAGAAAATTAATCAGATTAGATATGAGCGAATATAAAGATAGTAGCAGTGTTCAAAAAATTATTGGGGCTGCTCCAGGATATGTAGGATATGATAAACCTAGCTTATTATTGGGTCAGTTACAGATTTATCCTAAGAGTATTATTTTATTAGATGAGATTGATAAAGCTTGTCAAGATGTTATTAATATATTTTTACATGTATTTGATGAAGGTTTTTTAGAAGATAGTCATAAAAGAAAAGTTGATTTTAGAAATACTATTATAATCATGACAACTAATCAAAGTTGTGTTAAAGGAAAATTAGGTTTTAAAAAGAATACGATTAGTAAATTGAATAATTATAGATTTAGTGAAGATTTATTAACGCGAATTGATGAAATTATTAATTTTAAAAATCTTACTAAAACAGATTTAAAGAAAATTATTCGTAAAAATATTAATCATGAAATAAAAGAAGAAGATATTCAAAATATATTAAAGGATTATGATATAAAGCAACAAGCACGTGGAATTATTAAGAAAGCAAATAAATATTTTCAATGTAAAGTTAAAACTTAGATCAATGATCTAAGTTTTCTTTGTTAGGAATGATTTTATAAACAATATTTATTAATAAGTTATCAAATGGTAAGAATATAATTGTCGAAACAATATTAAATATTACATGCATATAAGCTATTTGCATCATGTAATTAGAAGTAAGTGTAGAAACAAAATCAATAAAAGGAATAAAATACGATGTAATTAAAAAAATAATTGCACCAATTAAATTTATTAGAATATGAATAAGAGTAAGACGTTTAGAATTTAAATCGCCATTTATTGAAGCAATCAATGCAGTAATACAAGTACCAATATTTTGTCCATAAATAACATTAGTAGCCATTGAAAAACTAATTAATCCTTTTTGATATATTGTTTGTAAAACTGCAACTGAAGCAGTTGAGCTTTGGATAATGGCAGTAAAGATTGTTCCTGCTAATATTGCTATAATTGGATTATTTAATTTTGAAAATAAATTAATAAAATAAGGAGAGTATTGTAAGGGAGAAATTGATTTTGACATACCATCCATTGCTAAAAAAATCAAACCTAAAGCCAACGTTGTTTTACCGAGATAAAATAATTTACTTTTAAAAAACATCAAAATAATTCCTATAATACATAAATATATTATAAATTTACCAATATCAAATGCTATTAATAACCCGGTAAATGTAGTACCAATATTTGCTCCAAGAATGATCCATGTAGCTTGATTAAGAGTAATAAGATGACTATTTAATAAACTGATTAAAATTACTGATGTTGCAGATGAGCTATGAATTATTGCTGTAATTACTGTTCCTATTAAGATACCTAAATATTTATTAGAAGTTAAGTTATAAAGGATTTTTTTTAGTTTATCATTAGCTAAGGTATCAAGACTAGAAGACATTGAATGTATGGCATATAAGAAAATGACTAAACTTAATATAAAACAAATTATATTTTTTATGATAAAATCACATCCTTTTTATTATGTATATTAAGTAATCGATAAATAATGTTGGTTTTCAAAATAAAGATTAAATGATAAAATAAAACAAGATGGGAAGTGAAAATATGAATTATAGTGCAATTGTATTATGTGCTGGTAAAGGGAGTAGAAGTGGATTAAATTATAATAAGATGTTATATCGTTTTAAAAACAAAACTGTTTATGAGATGACTATGGAGATATTTTTAAATGATGAGCGTTGTAAACAAATTGTTGTAGTGACTAAAGAAGAAGAACTTGATGATTTAAAAAATTTAATTTCATCAAAAAAAATAGATTATGTTTTTGGAGGAAAAGAACGTCAAGATAGTGTTTATAATGGTTTGCAAGTAGTTAAAGAAGATTATGTTTTAATTCATGATGGAGCTAGACCATACTTAAAAAAAGAAAATATTGATGATATATTGGAATGTTTAAATAAAAATGATGCTTGTTTATTAGTTGTACCTGTTAAAGATACAATTAAAGTATGTATAGATGGTAATATTGTAAAAACTTTACCAAGAGAACAACTAGTCCAAGCTCAAACTCCACAAGCATTTAAAACAGAGTTGATAAAAAGATGCTATCAAAAAGGAAAAGATAAAAACTATATTGCTACTGATGATGCATCTTTAGTTGAATATTTCGAAAATATTGAAGTAAAAGCAGTTTTAGGTAGTTATAGTAATATTAAAATAACAACACCGGATGATCTATAAAAATTATTAATAAAATAATGATAAAATCAAAGAAAATATTGCTTTGCAATAAATGATGTGCTATTATAAAAAAGCATGTAAAAATATTTTATTTACTGCCTGCTTATTAAAAAATAAGCCGATAGACCATAGGAGGTATAAAAAATGAACAAGTATGAAATTATGTTTATTGTAAAACCTGACGTTGAAGAAGAAGCAAGAAATACTTTAATTGAAAACTTCAAAAGTATTTTAACAGCTAACGGTGGAACTGTTGACAACGTTGACGAATGGGGATTACGCGATTTAGCTTATGAAATTCAAGACTTCAAAAAAGGTTACTATGTAGTTGTAGATACAACTTGTACAGCTGCAGATGTTGCTGAATTTGAACGTTTATCAAACATTAATTCATCTATGTTACGTCATTTAACTCTTCGTAAATAGTAGGAGGCGTTCTAGATGATAAATAGAGTAGTCTTAGTTGGACGTATGACTAGAGATCCTGAGCTTAGAAGAACTCCTCAAGGTGATGCTGTTACATCATTTACTTTAGCAGTAAATCGTAACTATACTAGTAGAGATGGTCAACAACAAGCTGATTTTATTAATTGTGTTGTTTGGCGTAAACCGGCTGAGAATGTTGAAAGATATTGTTCTAAAGGAAGCTTAGTTGGAGTTGAAGGTAGAATTCAAACTCGTAGCTATGATAATTCACAAGGACAAAAAGTTTATGTAGTTGAGGTAATTTGTGATAGTGTTCAGTTCTTAGAAACTAGAGCTGCTCGTGAAAGAGCTCAATCTCAACCACAAATGCAACAAAATAATGATAATTTCTATGATATGAAAACAGTGGAATTAGAAAAAGAATTCGATAATTCTTTTAATACATATGATATCATGGAAGACGATATTCAGTTTTAAAGAAAGGAGCTTTAAAAATGGCATTTAGAAAACAAAGAATGGGAAGAAAAAAAGTATGTTATTTTACAAAAAATAATATCACATATATTGATTATAAAGATGTTGAATTATTAAAAAGATTCGTTTCAGCAAATGGTAAAATTATTCCAAGACGTGTAACTGGAACTAGCGCAAAATATCAAAGAATGTTAGCTACAGCTATTAAACGTGCTCGTCAAATGGCTTTATTACCATACGTTGGTGATTAATAAATAATGTTAAGAAACCTTGATTAAATCAAGGTTTTTATTTTGTCATTTTGATATAAAAACGCACCTAAATAGAAATAATAATTATAAGTACAAGAAACATGCATATAAAGATGATACATATATGACTCATACAATATTATTTAAATAGTTAAAAATGGAAAGTGATGGATTAATTATTCGTAAAGAATATCCTTTAAGTTATATTGGTAAAAAATTCATTTCAGTATTAGATTATTTAGAAGTCTAGGGAAAAGAACGTATTCAATTTATGAATGAAAAAGCATAAAGAGCGATTGAAAATTAAATTTGATATATCGATAATAGTTAGTTTATAGATATGAAAAGTAGTATTGTTATTTAGAATTTGATATAATTTAATAAATAATTTTAGAGTTAAATTTATATATATTTGGAAAAGATAATAATATAGAAAGGGGTATTAATTATGGCTTTGTTTGATGATTTAACGAAAAAAGCAGCAAAATTTACTGAAAAAACGATTGAAAAATCTTCTGAATTAGCTGATACAGCAAAGATAAAAATTAGTATAAAAAGTGCTCAAGCTGATTTAGATAAACAATTTATTGAATTAGGAAAAGTATATTATGAAATGTGTTGTAAAGATAATGTTTTTGATCAAGGTACTGCTAAAATAATTCAAGAAATTAATAAGATAAAGGATAAAATAGAAAAGTTAGAAAAAGAATTAGATAAATAGATTTTTAATAGGAGATAAAAAATGAGACTGAAAATAATTATTTTCAGTCTCTTTATCTATTTACTATAATTTATTGATATTTTTGGATTCACCTAAATTGATTTCATCCCAATATGTAGCTCCTTTAATATTTAATTCTTTTGGATTAAATATTGGATCTTTATTAGATTTTTTTTGTTTACAGTAATCATTTAAACATTTAATAGCAATTTTACCAAGAAATAAAATAACAATAATATTTAAAATTGCCATAAATCCCATTAATACATCAGCTAAATCCCAAATAGTATTAAAATTAGCTTGTGCTCCAAAGAAAATAACAATGATAGTAATAATTCTAAAAATAAATAAAACTTTTTCATTATCAATAATAAATTTTAAATTACTTTCAGCATAACAATAATTTCCAATTAAAGATGAAAAAGCAAATAAAAATATTGAAATTGTTATAAAGTGTATACCATACTCACCAATCTCTACAAAAATTGCTTGTTGAACATATGGCATACCTGTTAATCCTGAATCTGTTCCATAATTTAATAACATAAAAGCTGTAGTAGAACAAATTAAAATAGTATCAATGAAAACAGAAATAGTTTGGACTAGTCCTTGTTTAACTGGATGAGAAACATCAGCAGTAGCACCAGCATTTGGAGCTGAGCCCATCCCTGCTTCATTTGAAAATAAACCTCTTTTTATTCCATACATTACACAAGAACCACTAAACCCACCAATTATAGCATTAAAATCAAATGCTTGGCTAAATATATCAGCAAAAATTGTAGGAAGTTTATCAATATTAGTAAGTGTAATATATAGTCCTATCAATATATATAAAACAGCCATAATGGGAACAACAGTTGAACTAATAATCCCAATTCGATGTACACCACCAAAGATAACTAATGCAGTTATAAAAGCTAAAATAATACCGATAATACTACTTACTACTTGATTATTTTCAAAATAATATTCAACCGCACTACTAACATTATAAGCTTGCAGTGGATTAAAACCAAAAATAAAACAAGCAATCAATAGACAAGAAAAAACAATTCCTAACCAACGTTTCTTTAAAGCTTTTTCAATATAATAAGCCGGCCCTCCTCTAAAAGCCTCACCATCTTTTTCTTTATATACTTGAGCTAAAGTTGATTCAATAAAGGCACTTGCACCACCAATAAAAGCAGTTAGCCACATCCAAAAAATAGAACCAGGGCCACCTGCAGCTAAAGCAGTAGCAACACCAGCAATATTACCTGTACCAACTCTTGAAGCGGTAGAAATCATCAAAGCTTGAAATGATGAAACACTGTCTTCATGTTTAGATTTTTCCTTTAATAAACGAATACTTTCAGGAAATAATCTAAATTGCACGAATTTAGTTTTTATTGAAAAATATAAACCTGTTACTACAAGTAACAAAATTAAAATATTGCTATATAAGAATTCATTTAATATGCTAAGAAAATTTTGCATATTTCAACATCCTTTCCTAAATTAATATAATGTACTCTTCAAGCACACTTTTTCTATATTATCATGATTAATTAATTGTGTAAATGTTATTATAAAAAACGAATTATAAAATATAATATGTACTTTTGTAGAAAAAATATACAAATGCAAATATTTAATAATATAAGTTTTTATCTTGTTAATTATAAAAGATTGAAATTAAAAAGAATATTGATTATAATTAGTAGGGTTGGCATAAAACCCAGAACGGAGCGATTAAATGAACAAAAATTATGATGTTGTGGTTGTTGGAGCTGGTCCAGCAGGGATCATGGCTTGTTATGAACTATATCTAAAACAACCAGAATTGAAAGTATTGCTTATAGATAAAGGACAAGATGTAATGAATCGCCATTGTCCAATTAAAGAAAAGAAAATAAAATCATGTCCAATTATAAAAAACAATGAGCCTGGATGTTTACCAGCATGTTCAATTACTGCAGGATTCGGTGGAGCTGGTGCGTATTCTGATGGTAAGTTTAATATTACTAGTGAATTCGGTGGTTGGTTAACTGACTATTTATCAACAGATGAAGTAGAAGATATTATTCAATATGTTGATAATCTTTATTTAAAACATGGTGCAACTAAGGAAATTACTGATCCTACAACAGATAAGGTCAAAGAAATTGAACATCGTGGATATGCTGTTGGATTAAAATTACTTAGAGCTAAAGTTCGTCATTTAGGAACTGAAGAAAATTTAAGAATAATGACAGAAATGTCTACTAAATTAAAAGAACATATTGATATGTTGTTTAAAACAGCTGTTAAAGAGGTTTTAGTAGAAGATAATCGTGCTAAAGGTGTAATTTTAGAAAATGGTGAAGTAATTAATGCTAAAAAAGTTGTTTTAGCACCAGGGCGTGATGGTTCAGCTTGGTTGACAAAAGTATTGAAAAAACATGGTTTAGAACTTTATAATAATCAAGTTGATATTGGAGTTCGAGTGGAAACAAGTAATATTGTTATGGAAGAAATTAATAATAATTTATATGAGGGTAAATTTATATATAATACAAGTGTTGGAACTAAAGTAAGAACATTTTGTTCAAATCCATCAGGACATGTCGTAATTGAAAATCATAGTGGAACAATGTTAGCTAATGGACACGCTTATCATGATCCTAAATTAGGAAGTAAAAATACTAATTTTGCTTTATTAGTATCTCATACATTTAGTGAACCTTTTAATGAACCAAATGAATTTGCTCATGAGGTAAGTCGTTTAGCAAATAAATTATCAAATGGTTCTGTAATGGTTCAAAGATATGGTGATATCAAAAGAGGAAGAAGAACAACAGAAAAACGTTTAAAAGAAGGTTATACTGTTCCAACTCTTAAAGAAGCTGTTCCTGGTGATTTAGGTTTAGTATTACCTTATAATACGATGAAATCAATTATAGAAATGATTGAAGCATTAGATAAAGTAACGCCTGGTATTGCTAATGAACATACTTTATTATACGGAGTTGAAGCAAAATTCTATTCAGCTCGTCCAAAAGTTCGAGAAGGTTTTGAATGTGAAATTGATGATTTATATGTTGCTGGTGATGGTGCCGGTTTAACAAGAGGATTAGCTCAAGCTGGTGCAAATGGTATTATTGTAGCACGACATATTATTGATCATATTAAATAGAAGTCTTACATAGGTAAGGCTTTCTTATTTATAGATTAAAATAATTAGTTTAGAAAGATTGATATTGACAATATATATAATATAAGTTAAGATTACAACGATGAATAAAGGCGATGAATAGAGGAGTAATTATATTTCGATCATTCTAGAGAGTCTCGGTTGGTGGAAAGAGATAATGATAGGTATAATGAAAAAAGACTAGGAGCTGTATCTAGGATATTTGAATTGATTAGATAACGTGAGCCACGTTACAGGCAAGACTATTATTTGATAGTTAGTGAGGTTAATAAGGTGACTTATTAATGAAATAGGGTGGTACCACGATACTTTCGTCCCTTTGGGATGGAAGTTTTTTATATTTAGGAGGAAAAAATGGAAGAAAGAAAGTTTAGTGAACAGGAATTAGTTCGTCGTGAAAAGCTACAAGAATTAATTGATAAAGGAATTGATCCATTTGGACAAAAATTTGATGTAACAGCATATTCTAAAGAAATTAAAGAAAAATATGGTGATAAAACACATGAAGAATTAGAAGAAATGGCAGTTGAAGTTAAACTTGCAGGAAGAATTATGACTAAACGTCGTAAGGGTAAAGTTTGCTTTATGCATATTCAAGATCGTGATGGTCAAATTCAATTATATGTCCGTAAAGATGCAATTGGTGAAGATGTATATGAGCTTGTAAAAAAAGGTGATATTGGAGATATTATAGGTGTAAAAGGAACAGTATTTATGACAAATACAGGTGAATGTTCTGTTAAAGTTGAAGAATATACACATTTAACAAAAGCATTACGTCCTTTACCTGAAAAATATCATGGTTTAACTGATGTTGAAGAACGTTATCGTCGTCGTTATGTCGATTTAATCATGAATGAAGATGCTCGTAAAATTGCTTTTACAAGACCAAAAATTATTCGTTCAATTCAACATTATTTGGATAATAAAGGTTATGTAGAAGTAGAAACTCCAGTATTAAATCCAATTTTAGGAGGAGCTAGTGCAAGACCATTTGTTACTCATCATAATACATTAGATGTAAATTTCTATTTACGTATTGCAACTGAATTATCATTAAAAAGATTAATTGTTGGTGGAATGGATGCTGTTTATGAAATTGGACGTTTATTTAGAAATGAAGGAATGGATCGAACTCATAATCCAGAATTTACAACAATTGAAGTTTATAAAGCATTTAGTGATCTTGAAGGAATGATGGATTTAACTGAAGGAATTATTTCAAATGCTGCTAATGAAGTATGTGGAACTTATGAAATTGAATATAAAGGTCATAAAATTTCATTAGCTCCTGGGTTTAAACGTATTTCAATGACAGATGCAATTAAAGAAAAAACAGGAATTGATTTTGCTGGAGATATGACTTTTGAAGATGCTAAAAAATTAGCTGAAGAACATCATATCGAAATTGAACCACATTATGAATATGGTCATATCATTAATGAATTCTTTGAAAAATATGTAGAAGAAACAATTGTAGATCCAACATTTGTTTATGGACATCCAGTAGAAATTTCACCATTAGCAAGAAAAAATCCGGAAGACCCACGTTTTACACAACGTTTTGAATTATTTATCTGTGGTAATGAATATGCAAATGCCTTTAATGAATTAAATGATCCTGATGATCAATATGAAAGATTTGCTAATCAATTAAAAGAAAAAGAACTTGGAAATGATGAAGCAAACGAAATGGATTTAGATTATGTAGAAGCATTGGAATACGGATTACCACCAACAGGTGGAATGGGTATGGGTATTGATAGACTCGTGATGTTATTAACTGGACAAGAATCTATTCAAGAAGTTATCTTATTCCCTCAAATGAAGCCAAGAAATAAATAGTGATAAAATCAAGACAATTTGAATTATCAATGAATTAATAATATAAATATAAGCATAAATTTATGATATGATAATACGAAACAATTCATGACTATTGATCATAAAGTTATGCTTTTTTGCTTAACTTTTATAACGGAATTTACTATAAAATCGTACTAAATTTTTATCAAATATATTTTATAAGAATGAATAGCGATACGTTAAAAGTATTTGTTATATTCATATTGTTTGTTATAATTAATAAAGAGATGAACAACAAGTACAAACATTTATAACAAATAGATTATTAGAAATTGCTGAACTAGAAGCCTTACCAAACATTAAGCAGATCAGGTTGGTTTTTGATGCTGATAAAGAAAAAGATATTCAAGTTTATAACGCTATTAAAAGATTACCTACTAAATTTTTTAAGATAGACATTATAATTTTCTTGTATGATTAAGAAACAAATATTGTTAAAGAAAAAATATTGAAATAGCTATTTCAATATTTATAAAGATTAGACTTTAAATGATGACATCTATTCATATAGGGTTTAAAATAAAATGTTTAATCCAAAATGGGACAGGAGTGAATGTACATATGAAAATTACTTTTTTTATTGGTAATGGTTTTGATTTAAAAATGGGTTTAAAATCTAGATATAAAGATTTTTATAATTATTTATTATCTCAAAATTATGAAAATATTATAGTAGATAAAATAAAAGATAATCCAGATGAATGGGCTGACTTTGAACTAGCTTGTGGGAAAGAACTAAGAAATATAACTATTGATAATATGGAAGAATTCATTGGGGCATTTGGGAATTTTAAAATAGAGTTTTCAAAATATCTATCAGAACAAGAGAAAGATATTAACTATGATCAATTATCGGATGAAATAGCTGATAAAACATGTAATTCAATAAATAATTTTTATAAAAGAACTGATTTGGCCAGATCTCAAAAATTAAGTTCTATAATCAATTCATGTAAACAGAAAGTCATTTTTAATTTTATAATTTTTAATTATACAAATCTTTTTCAAAATGTTATTGATATTACAACATCAAAATATAGCAGTGTAGGTTCTCATGAATATGGAGGAACAAAATATTTGCATTCCATAGGTGAATGTATAAAAATACATGGTTCTTTAAGTCAAGATATGATTATGGGAGTCAATGATAATACACAAATATATAATGAAGATTTAAAAAATAATAGAAAAATAAAAACAGTCTTTATTAAACCGTTTTTAAATGATCGATTAGGAAATTTAAAAAACGAAAAAGTATCTCAACTTATTAATGATAGTGAGATAATCTGTATTTATGGAATGTCTTTAGGAAACTCCGATAATTTTTGGTGGGGAAAAATATTACAGTGGCTGAAAAATTCTTCAAATCGTTATCTAGTGATTTTTAAATATTTGGGAGATGAATATTCTAATACTATTTTATCATATCAATCACTTATAAAAGAAGATGAAGATATAGATGATTTTTTAACAAGGTATAAAATGGATAATCAAGAAAAAGATAGGGTGTCTAGACAAATTATATTTAGCTATAATTCGGATTTATTTGATTTTCAATTAATAAATCAAAAAGCAGATAAAATACTAGTCTAGAAAAGTAAGATATTTATGTATAAAACAAAGAAAAATAATCATACTTGAAATTGAATAGATTCAGTGTTATAATCTATTCATAAATCGAGAAGCATTGTATCAAATGCAAAAAGGTAAGGAGTCGCATTCCTTACCTTTTCTAGTTTTTAGAGTGAACTTAACACTAGGCTAGTTATCGTTATAAATATCTGTCTAACCATTTGCATATGTAATATACAATTACCCCTGCCATGACAGAAATAATCAAATCGAGAAACATTGTATCACCTCCTTTCAAAGGGAGGAACGATAACAAATGCATTATATCAAATAATAATTTCTTTAACAATTTAATATTAAGAAATATTATGATGAAAAATAGATATCACTAGTTATATGAATATTTTCATAAAGTGGCATACATTTTGGCATACAAAACGAAGTAATTAAATATAAAATCTACAAATTTTTCCTTTTTTTCTATATTCATTAACACACAAAAATACGTAAAAACATATATAAAAATTATATATGGATTGAAATGGATTTAGATTATGTAGAAGCATTAGAATATGGATTACCACCAACAGGTGGAATGGGTATGGGTATCGATAGATTAGTGATGTTATTAACTGGTCAAGAATCTATCCAAGAAGTAATCTTATTCCCACAGATGAAACCAAGAGGAAAATAATTGATAAATTAAAGAGAATTTGAATTAGATGGCATTACATCAATGCAAAAAGGTTAGAGTGGCAGCTCTAACCTTTTCTAACTTTTAGAGTGGTTTATCACCAGGCTAATTATCGTTATAAGAGTTATCTGTGTATGTAATAAATGATTACACCACTCATAGTAGCTACTTACTACTAACTTGGATAACATTACATCACCTCAGGCGTAGTATGTCAAATGCAAAATATTTATATAATTATAAAATAAAAAGCATATTTTTATTTAAGGATTTGAGATATAATCATCAAGAGTGAATTGAGGATTAAATAAAATTGAATTATTTTTAGCTCATATCGTCTTAAATAGATAAAATTTAAAATGATATTTTTACGATTTTTTGCGTAATAATGTAAGAATTAACTTCTAAAAATAGGTTATTTTTTAATAAAAAAATAATAAAATGATAAAAAAGTAGCATTATTTATTGTTGATTTGTTATTTTTTTGATATAGTAGACTTATAATATTTCTATTTTACCTGCCCATGCCTTAGAAGCTTTTGGAAGAGAAAAATGCAGATTTGTCCAGGAAATTTGTCATAGTTTGTTTTTTAAATGCTTTAATATAAAGATGTCGGGGAAGCAGATAAAACGAAATATTAAAGTGGTACAATGGGGTAAGAAATCTGTGCAATATATTTTATATATGTAAAACTAGATTTTAGGTGTGCCATTTTATTTTAGAAAGCTAACTATATAGGAATTAATGTATCTTATTAAAGTTGGCTGATACTTATTAGAATTTGAAAAGTGAATGATATATATTGAAAACAACAGTTTCTGTTGCTTATATAAATGTTTATCTATATTATTTATTTTGTGTATATAGACGTTAACATTTATTAAAATTGCGATTGAGTGCAACTTAATCTGTATACATGTATTCAATGATATATAGATTCATGAAGATAGTGAGATTTCTGTTTTGACGATGCTGTTTGGGGAAATGTTGTATTGTCACAATTGATATGAACTTGAATTTATACGTGATGCTAGAATAAAAGTATTGTATATTATTAGTTTTATTTAATGTGGATGTAATCCTAGAGATAAATAGAATAAAAAATTAAGATTTTTAATAAGTTTAATGGGCATATATTTTAAGGGTTATCACATTATTTATATTTAGTAATAGCAGTATTTCTAGAATCATCAAGATCTATAGTTAATCTTTTATTATTAAAAGAAGTAATATTTTTTAAGGTAAGCAACATTATCAAATTTTTCAATATAGTCATGTGAGATGTAGCGTATTTTGATTTGAATAAAAATTATATTTAAGGCAAAGAATATCTCTATGATGATTGAATGTTTCAAAACTAACTATGTATTGGTATTTTTAAAAGAATTGATTTAAAAAATGTTAAAGAAGTATTTTACATAGGAATTAGTGATCAATAATTGAATTTACTAACATTAATAGAAATAAGATCTATATAAAGCATATACTTTTGTATTTATGTAGATATAACGCTATAAGTAGCGTATCAAAAAAGTTTGAAAAATGTAAATTATTATCACTAAAATATCCAAAGTCAACAACAGTCTTTCTAAGTTAATCTTGCTATTGGAAGAGAAAATCAAAATATATATTCATTTTTATAATTCTAAGCAAAATTTAAACAGAAAGGAAAAGGTATGACATTTATAGATTATTTAACAGACATGAATGTTATGCCAGGGGAAGATGAATTTATGAAAAAAAATTCAGTTAAAAAGTTTTTGGTAAGTATTCTCGCTGTAACAACAATGTTTGGTACGTCGGTTTCGACAAGCGTAGCATTAAATGGTGAAAATACGGCGACTAATGGTGCTAATCTTTTAGATGAGCTTACTGCAGGGGAAACAATTTCTACTAAACAGTATGCACCGGATGAGATTGTAACAGTAGTTGTTGAATTAGATGGAAAAACTACTTTAGACGTAGATGAATATGTTACTAAGTTTAAAAATGATAGTATTGCTTATTCTACTGATGAGTCTGTAACTGCTTATCGAGCAGATATGGTAAGTCAACAGGATAAAATAAAAAAAGAAATTTCAGAGTTTGCTCCTGATACAGTATATAAATATCACTATACTAATTTACTTAATGGTTTTGCAGCACAAGTTGAGTATCAATATATAGAAAAAATCAAAAAGTTAGATGGAGTAAAATCTGTTTACATGACACAAACTTATAACTATGATGCCAACTGGCAAGAGGAAGAAAATGCAGAATACATATCTTTGGAAGATTATTATGAACTTACTGGATGTGATGCTATTGATGTAAGCAAGTCTGTTAAATCTGATGCTGGTTCTGCTAGCCAAATGGGGCTTGAAGCAGCTTGGGAAGCTGGTTATACTGGTGCGGGTAAAGTTGTTGGAGTTTTTGACAGCAGTATCCGTTACACACACAAATTATTTTCTTATATGGATCCTGAAGTAGAAAAAGCTGGTGAAGCTGGTTTACTTTCTAACTATAAAACAAAAGAAAATTTACTTGATGTTGTTAAAGCAAATCAAAGTACATTAAACTTATTTGTAGAAGGTTGGGGAAGTTGGTTCCATGGTTTTGATGAAACAGGTTTTTCAGAAGATGTACAACAAGACATTTTAAATGGAGATTTCTATTATAACTCTAAAGTTCCATTCTCTGTTGATTATGCTTGCGGTGATTTAGATGCATGGGATGGTGATTCTAGTAGTCACGGTACACATGTTAGCGGTATTGTTGCCGGTAATGGCGGTGAAGGTTATGACGAAATTTCTGGTGTTAAAGGTGCTGCCTATGACGCTCAAATCATGTTCTTCAAAGTATTTGATGAAAATGATGATTTTGGTCAAGAGTCAGATGAAGCAGTATTTGCTGCTTTGGATGATGCAGTTACTTTGGGTGTAAATGCATTTAACTTATCTCTTGGTATTCCTAATGGGTTTACAACTATGAATACTTACGCTCAAGCTGGATATCAACAAGCTTATAATCGTGCACATGCTAGCGGTATTACTATCAATATTTCTGCAGGTAATGATGCTCGTGATAGTCATCCAGGAGCGCTAGTTAATGGATATACTACATTATTACCTAATAGTTCAGCAGGTGGATTCTCAGGATCATTGTATGCACCTATGACTGTTGCTTCAGCACAAGGTATAGGATATTCTTATATTAACAATTATACAGAAACTACTGCTAATGCTGTAAATGCAAACGGTGAAACTGTAAATACTATCATGATTAATGATCTTTATAGTCCTGCACTAGGAGAAGTATTAAATGGTACTTATGAATTAGTTGATTGCGGTGATGGTTCTTCTATTACACAAGATTTAACTGGAAAAGTGGCTTTAGTAAAACGTGTTTATGGTTATGTTCCTTACGATGAAGCAGGTATCATGGCTGCTCAAGAAAATGCTTATAAAGCCGGTGCTGTGGCTGTGTATTTGACTTTTGATTATTACAGTGATTATTTTGGAACTAATGGTCTATGGACTGGTGAAAATGGTGAAAGCATTCCTGTTTTTGCTGGTACTCCTACTAACAGTGATGTTTATAACACATTAGCAGCAGCTATTGCTAATGGTACTGTAAATGTAACTTTCTCTTCTGAAGAAAAATCTGAAACTATAACACGTAGTTATAATGATAATGGTCCATCAAGTTTTACTTCTTGGGGAGTTAGTGAATCTATGAATTTAAAACCAGATGTAATGGCTCCAGGAGGAAATATTTGGTCTGCAGGAGCATCATCAGATACTGCACTATCTTCAAAGAGTGGTACTTCTATGGCTTCTCCAAATGCAGAAGGATTATTTATTCTTGCACAACAGTATGTAGATGATAATCTTGATACTTTTGGAGTAAAAACTGGAACTCATGAATATGTTGAATTGATAAATCAGTTAGTAGCTTCTACTGCAATAGCTTATCAGCCATTTGTAAGTTCAGAAGATTTAACACGCCAGAACTTATATTTCTCTCCAAGACGTCAAGGAGCTGGTATGATCAATATTGATAATGTAATCAATAGTTTAGTTTTATTACATAATGACACACCTTTTAATGCTGTTACTGGAGACTCTCCTCGTACTAAAGTACAATTAGGTGATAAATTAGGTACAACTTTTGATATTACATTTACTATGGATAACTATGATTCAGTAGCAAAGACATTTGATGTATTAGCATGTCTTCAAACTGATAATACTACAGAATCAGATGGACGCACTATTATTGCTCCTGTTGATACTTATGGTTCAGATATTGATGCAATTGAAGATGGGGTAATGAAAGTTACTGCTGTTTCTAATGGTACTATTGTCAGTGAATCTGATAATATTAACCGTTATAGTAATGATGCATCTGCAACAAAAATTTCTGTTCCTGCTAACAGTTCAACTAAAATTACAGTTAGTGTAACTTTGAACGAAGAAACAATGAAAGCTTACGATGAAAAATATCCTAATGGTATGTTCTTAGAAGGATTTGTTTTCTTTGATAATGTAGATTCTGATTATGAAACTCTTAGCATTCCTTATTTAGGATTTAGAGGTGATTGGAATGCAGCTCCAATCTTTGATTTAGCAACTGCTTATGATGACATCAGTGAATTAGATACTACTGATGAAAAATATCCATTGTTCCATACAACAACTTTAAATTCTTTAGTTGATGGATATGATGTAGTTTTAGGTGCAAATCAATTTACAGGAACATCTTTACCAGATTACTTTGAAGAATCTTCTACAAGTTATTACAATACAATTCGTAGCTATTTAGATGATCTTCGTACAAACGGTGAATTAAATGGTTCTTATGTTACTATATCTCCAAATGAAGATGGTAAAGACGATATTGCTTATGCAGCACTTTATTTATTACGTAATGCCAAAGCACTATGTGTAGTAATTAAAGATGAAAATGGAAATGTTGTTAATGTAATTGGTCCTGAATATGAATATTTTGAAGCAAAAGTTAATGATGGTAATAGAACTCAACAAGCTGCTTTAACTTATGGTACTAAATATAATCGTGAAATGTATTGGGATGGTACAGATTCTGATGGTAATCTTGTAAAAGAAGGTACTTATACTTTTGAAGTTCGTGCTATACAAGAATATGAATATCTAAACTCTGTAGACTATGGTGATAAAGATTCATGTTTAGATGTTTTAATGAACTCTGATAATGTTCAAACACAATCATTTAATGTAAATGTGGATGTAACTGCGCCAGAAGTTGATTTAGCTTTAACTAATGACAAAGTTCTTACTATTAATGCAAGTGATATATCTGGTATCCAAGCTTTAGCTGTTTATTATAAAGATGCTCGTGTTAGTGATATTATTCGTGTAAATAACACTGAAGCAGATTTAACTATTAATTTAAATGATTTGATTGAAAATATATCTGATGATTTTGATGTAAATGATTTAGAAGTTCAAGTTGTAGATTATGGTATGAATACTGCTGAAGCTTCTGCTACAACTGCTGACAAAACTGCTTTACAAATTGCAATTGATTTAGCTAATGCAATCACTGATGAAGATTTAGCTAATGTTGT
>OLNH01000173.1_pt1 | contig 66517 bp, 73 predicted proteins | sample 1643101 | NCBI WGS metagenome assembly OLNH01 (sample SAMEA3136758, study PRJEB25190) | human gut metagenome | biome: human gut; feature: human-associated habitat; material: faeces | place: Austria | collected 2013 | reverse complement strand
ATCGAACCCCCGCACATGGTACCGGAAACCACTGCTCTATCCACTGAGCTACAGGCGCAAATGGCATAACAAATATCCACTTATAATTCTATCATACACCCCTCTAAAAGTAAAGTTTTTTTTGGAATATGCGCAAATGAACAAAACTTATCTACTATTGCGATAATTCACGAACCAAGTCGAAAACTGCTATTTTTGACAAACAATGGCCTATTACTTTTCGCAATTGAAACAGGGGATTTACTTAATTTGGTCAAAACCTGACATTTACCAAAATAGTCAGACTGATAATAAGAAAAAGGCTGTCAGACAGCAGACTTTTTATAAATCTTTCTATACAACAGCCTTTTATATTATGGGATCCGGTTCTTTTTCCTGCTTTCTGTCAGATTTTCAGATCGTCAAATTTCACTCTGATAATGACTAATGTCACTGCCATCAGGATAAATCCTGCCGGAAGTGCGATCCACGGAGTCTGTACAAATCCTGCAATGATATAGGTCAGGAAGGATACAACTGCCGCTACCATTGCATACGGAAGCTGAGTGCTGACATGGTTTACATGTTCGCACTGTGCACCTGCGGATGCCATGATCGTTGTATCTGAAATCGGTGAGCAGTGGTCGCCGCATACAGCGCCTGCCATACACGCAGAAATAGAAATGATCATCAGTTCATGGTTAGTTCCTGAGAATACATCAACAACGATCGGGATCAGGATACCAAAAGTTCCCCATGAAGTACCTGTCGCAAATGCGATAACCGCACCAATGACAAAGATAATTGCAGGCAGGAAATTCAACAGTCCGCCAGCAGAGCTCTTAACTACTCCGTATACGAAATCAGATGCACCCAGACTGTCTGTCATTGCCTTCAGTGTCCATGCAAAAGTAAGAATCAGGATTGCCGGTACCATTGCCTTGAATCCATCCGGGATGCATGCCATACAATCTTTGAAATTCATGACACGACGTACCAGGTAAAGCACAATTGTGATCACAAGGCCAAAGAAACTTCCAAGTACAAGTCCTACAGAAGCATCACTCTGTGAAAAAGCAGTTACAAAATCAGTTCCGCTGAAGAATCCACCAGTGTAGATCATACCGATAACACAGCATACAACAAGACTGATAATCGGAATTAAAAGATCGATCACTTTGCCGCGTGGATTTCCCTTCTCATCATCAGCTGCATTTGCATAAGGACGTGCAGGTGTTGTGTAAAGGTCTCCCTTCAGGGCATTTGTTTCATGAATACCCATCGGACCGAATTCTACTTTCATAAAGATCATGGCGATCATCATAAAAATTGTAAGAAGCGCATAGAAGTTATATGGAATTGCATGCACAAACAGGGAAATTCCATCCTCACCCTCTACAAATCCGCTGACTGCCGCTGCCCATGAAGAAATCGGAGCAATGATACATACAGGAGCTGCTGTTGCATCGATCAGATATGCAAGCTTTGCACGGGATACATTGTGTTTGTCAGTTACTGGACGCATAACGCTTCCTACTGTCAGACAGTTGAAATAGTCATCAATAAAGATCAGCACACCAAGAATAACTGTCGCAATCTCAGCGCCTGCTCTTGTCTTAATTCTCTTACTTGCCCAGCGTCCAAACGCTGCTGAACCGCCTGCTCTGTTCATCAGGCAAACCATAGTTCCCAGGATAACCAGAAAGATCAGGATACCCATATTGTAGGAATCTGTCAGAACCTTGATCATTCCTCCCTCAAAAATATGAAGGATTGTTCCCTCAAAATTAAAATTAGAATAAAACAGTGCACCAACTAAAATTCCAATAAACAGTGAACTGTATACTTCTTTTGTGATCAGTGCCAGAGCAATGGCAACGATCGGAGGAATCAGGGCCCAGAATGTACCGTAGAACTTCGTGGACGCTGCCGCCTCTTCCTCTGCCGCAAGTACTGTCAGTGGACTTGCAAGGATTGTCAGCATGATCAATGATAAAACAACTGACAATTTTTTTACATTGTTTTTCATGTAAGTACCTCCCTCTTGTGTGGATATGCATGATATATTCTCTCCTCAGCGATATGTTCCACCACATTATGGTTTCTGTATGATAATTTCTTATAATCCTGAAAAGCTTTACCATATTACGCTTCACTGCAGTACAATCTGTCCAGAGTTTTTTATATCGCAAGACAAAACTGATCAATTTCCCTGAGATATAAAAAGGATTCTGCACTGAGGGCTTTTTGTATACCAGGAAATTCTAAAGTAATTTCCTATTATACAAAAAAATACCACGAATGCATTATGAAACACATTCGTGGTATCTGCTTATGCAACAGTATACATTACATCCGATAGCGCTTCACCCAGGTGACAGTACGGCGCATATTCTGCGACGTCCCAGGAATCCACCTCCTGACTTGTCAGATTCCTTCGGCGGTTTCCCCTTTCTCCGGATGGGTGTCATACCATGTCTCCCGGACTACTGATGAATTCCGCACCTCTATCATTACATATCATTTTTCTTACTGTATCAGTTTTCTATGAAAATAGCAATAGGTATCCCACTATTTTTTTCACTCGTTATTTTATTAACGTATAAAATAACCTAAAACCTTCCATTTTTTTCTGGATAAGATTACTGTTCTTTCCAGTTATATTTATAAACATAATGTGATTCCGTCTGTGCGATCAGCTCACATCCACAGTCTGTGAGAAACTCATGATCGACCAGACCGACCACTGTTACAATAAAATCGGTTTTTGACTTCTTCAGCGCTGCCTGAAATCCTTCTTTATCATCATAAATATGATAATCTATCACATCCATCAGAGCTTTCTGCCTTTTATAAAAGCTGCTGTTCTCGTCAAAATTCCCTGCTACTGTACTGCCCGACCGATAAATGCTGGCATTTCTGCTTATAACCGTAGCGACTCCTGCATCATACTGTCTCACAATACTGTTTAACCCGGTATCAAAGATCACCCTCGGAAAATCATTGTCCTGGTTCTGATGGATCACGTCGCAGATCGCACGCAGATCATTGGGAACCTTATAAATATTCTCTGTCATGGAGAAATCTTTCACTACTCCGGTCAACGGGTTTCCCAGAGTGACAAAGCACACCAGCACAACTCCCGTCACCAGACCTCTCTGCCATTTCTTCTTAAAAATGGTTACCAGCTTTACTCCGTAATATGCAACTGCCGGAATCACCGGAATGATCCAGATAAACCGATAGTACTCATTCTCAAACTTCGCTTTCGCGATCAGATACTTCACGACCAGCGGATTATATACCGTCAGTAACAGAAACAGTGTATAGCCTATAAATATCCTGGAACTCTTTTTACGTCCCCAGCTCAGTGTACACACAAGTCCCACGATAAACAGAACCGGATACCAGCAGGAACTCCAGTATAGTTTCATACATGCACCGACAAAACGCAGTCCCAGCTCTTGAATTGTTACCCCTGCCATTTCAGTTCTCCTTTCTGTATCATGATGCCGCCAATGTCAGGATCCCGATCCTGCATGCGAAAAATACTGCCGCATACAAAACAGAGGGGATCATACACACTGCGCAATACACCAGACCCGAGAACTTCTTATTCATGACAGCCGCCGGAGCCATGCCCGCAGCGATCACAATTGGAAAAATAATCGCTGAACCTGAGAAAGTCAGGGCGCTTACTGCGGTAATAAATAAAATAATCCAGACATTTCTGCTGTGTTTTTCCTGAAGATACCAGATTGCACACATAAGAACCATCGGCATCGCAATATTTGCAAAAATTGCCTTTCCCTCATAACTTCTTGTGAAAAAGAAAGTACCTGAGGAATAAATTGTTCCGCAAAACAACTGCAGGACACATACAAATATCAGCATTAAGTCTGCTTTCTTTCTGTTTCCGTCAAACAGCCGCTTACCAATCTGATAAATGATCAGGTTGGCAATTATCACATTCATACAGGACATCACTACTTTTGCCTGCACGATCGGATGAATTCCCAGAAGTCTGCACCATACTGCATTATTCATCGGATATGCAGAAAAAATATATCTGGCCTGAAATGCCTTCAGGATTGCTCCGTTAAATGGGTTATATCTTCCAAGAGTATCAGTATACACGGATGTGGTTACAGTTCCTACATAGTATGCTGCATCTACCGTAGTGTCCTTATATAGTACCACGATCAAACACTGCAAAAGCACAACAGTACCTGCAGCCAAGAGCATTACAGAATGATTCCTCCATACATCGGAAATCCGCTCTGTAATCCTTGCTGGTTCTGTCTGTATACGGATCGATCCATCGTTTTGTGGTTTCCCCAGTACTTCCTGAGAATGCATGTCAAGTCTGCGCTTTGCTTTACTTTTCATTGCCCAGATCATTGCTGTCAGAACGACAAGTACCATAACTCCCGTCCATATATAGGTCGCTTTTGTCAAAGAAACCCACTTCAGAGTCATTGGTACAGCTACGATCTCAAATATCGCAAAATATACCAGATATCCCAGAATAAATGTAAGAGAACTGTCTGCTTTTATCTTCAGAGCACGAACCAGTAAACTACCCGCTGCATAAAAAACGATAAATTCCAGTACAAAACCTATGCACGCAAGGATTAACTCTCTCATTTTTTCTCCTCTGCTGCGTTCTTCTCCACTTCCATTTTATTTTTCAGGATTCCCATTGCAATTTTCTCCGGTGTCATCGGAAGTTCTGTGAGACGCACACCAGTTGCATTGTAAATTGCTTCTGCAAGTGCAGGACACGGAGTATCAATAACCAGCTCTCCGATAGATTTCGCACCAAATGGGCCTGTTTTCTCATAACTGCTTTCAAATGCCACACGGATATTTCCGATGTCCTGTCTGGTCGGGATCTTGTACTGCATGAAAGAGTTATTGCGAATTTTTCCCTTGTCTGTGTACTGCACATCTTCACTGAGAGCCATACCGATTCCCTGTGCGATACCACCCTCTGTCTGTACACGAGCCAGATTCGGGTTGATCGGAGTACCACAGTCAACAGCAGCCACATAATCCAGAACATCTACACTTCCGGTTTCTGTATCAACCTCAACCTCTACCATGCCGACCATAAATGGTGGAGGAGAAAGTGGTGAAGAATGCTGTTTTACCACCTGAAGTTCAATGTTGTTGAAAAATGTACTCTTCAGTGCAATGTCCTCTAAAGATACTTTCTTCTCTGCACTATTTCCTGCATTATCTTTTGTATTATTATCTGTACTGTTATTATAACTGTCATTGCCATAATTATTTCTTGTGGTATCTGAAGCAGTTATACCATCTGCATTGCTCAAGTCTGCTACATCCATGCCAAGTGTTTCATCATAGAAAACATAAGAGCCATCGAAGTCAACTTTTTTCTCATCTACTTCCAGCATTTCCGCACCAAGTTTGCAGATTCTTTTCTTCAGTTCCTCGCATGCTTTCATAACTGCCACACCTGTTGTATAAGTTGTGGAAGAAGCATAAGAACCTGAATCATACGGGGAAATATCGGTATCTACACTGAATACTACGATATTATCCATCGGTGTGTTCAGACAGTCTGCTGCGATCTGCGCCATAATGGTATCACAGCCCGTACCCATGTCCGTACATCCAAGTGCAAGTGTATAGGAACCATCCTCGTTCAACTTGATATCCGCTCCGCCGACATCAACGCCCGCGATTGAAGATCCCTGCATTGCCATGGCAACACCAACTCCACGGACTTTGCCGTTGCCCATGTCACGGCGCGGATACTTGGAATCCCAGTCCATCATCTCTTTCGCACGTGCCATACAGCGATCCATTGAACAGCTCTGCGCATACGGCACATCCGGATAACCCGGAAGAGGACCGCCCTCTAGCGGCATGTTCAGTTCCTTAATCTTAACAGGATCCATTCCCATCTGATGGGCAAGTTCATTTACCGCAGATTCTACGGCAAAAATCCCCTGCGTAGCACCATATCCACGGTATGCTCCTGCTGCCTGCATATTGGTATATACAACATCAAAAGAAAAGCGATAAGCTTCTGTATTTCTGTACAGACCAATAGATTTATGTCCGCTCAGACCTACAGTTGTAGAGCTGTGTTCTCCGTATGCTCCTGTATTTGACAGAGTATGTACATCAATTGCTCTGACAATACCATTCTCATCCGCACCTGCACGTACTGTGATCTCCATCTCATGACGCGGAGAAGAACAGATCATGGACTCATATCTGGAGAAGATCATCTTGGACGGACGTCCTGTTTTCCATGTCACGATCGCTGGATAAATTTCACTGACAGAAGTCTGCTTTGCGCCGAAACCTCCGCCGATCCTTGGCTTGATGACACGTACTTTAGAAGCCGGGATGTCCAGTGCTCTTCCCACGATTCTTCTTACATGGAAAGGAATCTGAGTGGAAGACAGTACGATCAGTCTGCCGAAATGATCCATATAACAGGCTGTACGGAATGTCTCCATCATGGTCTGCTGATTGGCTTTTGTATGATACGTGCGTTCTACTGTGTATTTACATTCTGACAGAACTTTGTCCACATCGCCCTGCTCTTCCATCGCTGTGGCACATAAATTTCTCTTATTGTCTCCGCCAAGCGGGATTTTCAGCTTCCAGTCCTCTTCCGGATGGACAAGGATTGGATTATCTTTTGCCTTATGCATATCCAGAACAGGAGTCTCTACACGGTAATCTACACGGATCCTCTTTAAAGCTTTATCTACCGCTTCCTCTGTTTCACCGGCTACAAGGGCAACAACATCTCCCACGAAACGCACATGACGGTCAATGATCAGTCTGTCATCCGGGCTCATCTCCGGTGCAGTCTGACCTGCAAGAGTGAAACGTTTCTGCGGTACATCTTTATAGGTAAGAACACATGCAATGCCGGCTACTTTCTCTGCGTTGCCCGTCTTGATATCCTCTACCCATGCATTTGCATGCGGGCTTCTCAGCGCTTTGACGATCAGGCAGTCCTTTGGCGCCAGATCATCTGTGTAGACTGGCTTTCCTGTTACCAGTGACATTGCATCAGTTTTTCGTACAGGTTGATTTACATATTTCATCTTTATGCTTCCTCCTGTGCTTTCTTATATTTAAGGAATTTCAGGATACTCTTTGTCTGAGAAACGAAACCGGAACATCTGCATAAGTTTCCTGCCAGATATTCTTTAATCTGCTCCTCTGTCGGGTCTTTGATCTCTGCAAGCATGGCAAATACATTCATGATAAATCCCGGATTGCAGAAGCCACACTGTTCTGCACCTTCATTTGCCAGAAAGCTTCCAAACTCCTGTGCTTCTCTCTGCATGCCTTCCAAAGTGACAATCTTCTTTCCCTCGATACGTGCTGCAAGTGTACTGCAGGAAAGTACCGGGCGGCCATCCACCAATACTGTACAGAGTCCGCAGTTTGCTGTCTCACAGCCTCTCTTTACACTGAAGCAGCCCTGCTCTCTCAGAAAATCAATCAGCAGAGTATCCGGATAGATCTCTGCATGACGATTGACTCCGTTAAGCCAGAAATTAATATTCATTCTTCATTCCTCCTACTGCTTCCCAGGCTCTTCTTGTCAATACTTTTACAAGGAGAGTTCTGTATTCTTTGGAACCTCGCATATTGCCTGCTGTCGGAACATTCTCTGCCGCATATTCGGCAAATTTCTCAATTGCTTCTGCCTTCTGCTTCTTTGTCATATTTCTGAAGTTTTTAAGAATCTGTTTCTCGTCTTCCACAACCATGGCACGGGCAGGTCTGGCACCGATGACTGTTCTTGCTTCGTCTCCGATCACGGATGCTGTACAGGTCAGTACCGGGAAGTCTGTTTTGGTGTTTCTCTGGCTTAAGTAACAGGTAAGAAGCGGCTCTTTACGTACGATAATATTCACAAGAATGTCATTGTCCTTCTTCATGTTTACAAATTCAGTCAGTGGAATACGGCCTGCATCATACAGTTCTACCCATGTATCCATTCCCAGGAACATAGTCAGAACATCTGAGAAACCATATCTTCCATAAATACTTCCTCCCACTGTGGCACAGTTACGAAACTGTACTCCCACAATGTGGCAAAGGCTTTCTTTCATAGCTCCATGTGTGTAGGTGTTCAGAGCCTCATTTGTCTCCAGGTCGCGGAGAGGGGTCATGCACCCGATCACAAATTCATCATCATTCTCCGAAATCGTATCCAGTCCCAGACCGGACAGATCGATTGCTGTAGATACTGCTCTGTTGCTCATTTTCATCCAGACCATTCCGCCCAGGACGCGAGCTGTTTTCTTCTGGTTCAGCTCATAGGCTTCTGCCAGACTGTTTACCTTTACATAGCTTTTGATTTTCAGCATTAGTATCCCTTTCTTCCATACTTTTGTAACGTATCTGTCTGTATCCGTCAGACAGCCAATTAAGTATAATATCATAACCTAAAGAAAAAATCTATAAGTATCGTCAATCTTATAAATAAATTTTCCGCTATTATTTTAGCATATGAAAAATGATAGTGTCTATTGATAAAAATATCCAAAAAATGACAAAAAAATCAGCAGGAATTACAGAATCAGTGGTTATCTTTGAGATAATACACTGATCTTGCAGTCCTGCTGATACTGATATAAGTAAATTTCCGTCCACTGCTTATTGCTTTTCGCAATTAATATAGCGTATTTACCTGATCTGATCAGAACAGATATTTTTTCATTTGAATCCAGCGGATACTTTTAATCCGTATTTGGTCATATCAACAATATCTGAAATATTTCTTCCAATATAATATGCATTTCATTTATCTTTAACCAGAATAACGCAGTGCATCAATTGGTTTTTTTCGTGCCGCCTTGTTTGCCGGGTACAAACCAAATACAATTCCGATAATTCCAGAGAATATTACAGAAATCCATACAACATTCATGTCCATGGTAAGATTCATGGAATCCTGCATGACTCTTCCTGCAATCTTCAGCGCGATCCATGATACCCCTATCCCTATGGCACAGCCCATCATACTTACGATCAGGGCTTCGATAAGGAACTGTAGCATGATCGTGCCTCTGCCTGCACCAATTGCTTTACGGATTCCTATCTCCTTTGTTCGTTCTGTCACAGATACCAGCATAATATTCATAATACCGATACCGCCTACAAGCAATGATATTGCTGCGATACCTCCGATCATCAGGGACATGGTATTTGTTACGCTCTCCATCGTATCCATGATTTCTGACTGGTCTGTCACTGTAAAAGCGTCCTCGTCTTTCTCAAATCTGTCCAGAAGTTCCTGTGTCAGAGCCTCTTTGGCATAGTCCAGAGTGTCCTCTCTGGATGCAGACGCATAGAACTGATCTACATCCAGCACATTATCCGCGATTCTTGTCATAGTAGAATACGGGATATAGCCCTCCAGGGAAACCGTCGAACTTGTAGAGTTTCCTGAAGAACTGTCTGAACTATCATCAGAAGTACTGCTGGAAGAACCCGAAGATGCTGCTGCCAACGTCGATGCACTGCCGGTCAGAGAAGATGTACTATCATTATCCAGCACGCCAACTACCAGAAACTTTCGCCCATTCAGAGAAATGCTCTCTCCCTCCACATTCGTTCTGCCGAGAAGTTCAGTAGCTGTGTCTGCCGTAATCACTACAACATAAGAATTGTTCTCCAAATCTGTATTCTTCAGAAATCTGCCAGAGGTCAGTTCCAGTCCCTGAATATCTGCATAACTGCCATTTGTCCCGATCAATGTCATGGTGCCGCTGGTATATCCGCTTTTGGCAGTTACACTGGTACGTGCAACAGGCGCCACCGCTTTCACTTCCTCTGATTCTGTAAAATCATTCAGTTCTTTCCAGCGAAGCGGGTTCTCTTTGTCATCGGAAATTGTTACAGTCAGATAACTGGAACCCATGTCAGAGATCTCATCTGTAACAGAATTCGTTGCTCCGTTTGCAATGGAAACCAGAACGATCAGTGAAGCAACACCGATAATGATACCAAGCATGGTAAGAAAGGTTCGCATTTTGTTGGCAGTAACTGCATTCCATGCCATTTTTACTGACTGAAAGATCATATGCTCACCTCGCTTACTTTGCCGTCTTTGATGTAAATCTTGCGTTCTGCCTCGTCTGCCACTCCATTATCGTGAGTAATCAGAACGATCGTGTTTCCGGCTCTGTGAAGTTCGTGAAACAGGCACATGATCTCTTTGCTGGTCTTACTGTCGAGATTTCCGGTCGGTACTGCGTAGTTAGTAAAAACGATTCTTTTGTGCAGTTTTTCTTTTCTCTGGCTCCGATCGGGGCGCGATCTGGACTTTGCAAAAGGCAAATTGCACAAAAAAAGAGGGCCGAACAGGGAACTGCTCCCTGCTCGGTCCTCTTTTACTTTCTCATCTTATTTCTTCAGATAACTCTTTGAACTGAATCCGATGTACTCAACACCGTCGAGAGTGACTGTGATGTATAACCACTTCACTCCGTTGTATGTGGTGTAATAACCATAGTTATGCACTTCAGTTCCTGCCGGAATGACGCACAATGCTTTCTTGTTGCTTCCTGCATCGTTTCTGCAATACAGCGCATCGGTTGTCTTGTAAGTTCCTGCAAGGCTTCTGTCATAACTCTTTGCATAGCAAGTTGACTTCACGGTCTTTGTGATTGGCTGGTCTTTTGGCTGTGGTTTGGTTGTAGTTGCTGCGGAGCCGTTCAGAATCTTGTTGACCTCTGCCTGAATGACTGCCGGGTCATATCCTGCCGCCTTCAGAGCAGTTGATCTTTCAGGGTCATTTCCCCACTGACCTGCAATGACCTCGTGAGCTACTGTTGAAGTGCTCTTGCCCGGTGTCTGAACCGGATGACTCTGCGCTGCATCGGAATCATACTTCGGAGTGATGAATCCTCTGATATATCTTCCGTTGATGGAGATTGTTCTCTTCTTTACTGCATTTCCATAATTGCCTTCAGTTACAACAAAGTAACCGGATGCCTGATTGACATAGGTTACTGTTCCAACATGGTCAGGAGTTCCGGTGTTGTCTCCGACTCCATTGTCCTGCCAGTCATACAGAACTGCCTCTCCCAGCTTCGGAACGTGTGCGTCGTTCTCTTCCCACACTCCCATCGCTTTCGCTCTCTCGATCAGATAATAGCAACTAATCTCAATCGGCATGATCGGAGTATATTTGAGGGCAACTGCCAGTGCGGACCATGTACACGCACACCACGCCCATCCATATTCCATTTTTGTGTTTCTCGGAAGTGCTCCGGTGAAGCTGTTGTAAATATCAATAATACTCTTGTATGAGCCATCTGCTTCTTTCTTGCCGACCCAACTTTCAACCAGATCGACAACTGCCTGTCTTGAATACATTTTCTTTTCTTCCTTTCCTGAATCTGCCTTTCCGTCTGTGACATACTGCTTTATCCAGCGGACGCAACACTCGTGCCTGCTCTGGAACTTCTTGTCCCCGACCTGATTGTTGTTGCTTGTGTCCTGCTGATCGAGCAGGAGGGATGTGAAGATCGTGTCCGGTGTGTATGGCTTCGATGCTCTGCCGAAGATTCTCTTCACTGGTCCCAGTCCTCCGAGATGTTCGATCTCGCACCACATCATCTGCGCTTTGATGTCGGTCACTCCATACGCTTCTGCGCTCTTGATGTATGTGTTCATCAGTTCAGAGAAGAGTTCGTCCTGACACTTCTTTCCGGCATCCGTTGTGATGATCGCGACCAGAGCCTTCTTCTCCGCTGCGGATGGATTCCATCCGGTTGCCTCCCAGTCAACGGACAGCTTCTTCTCGATTCCTGCCGTGTCTGCCTTTCTGAACGCTGCGGCATCTGCGGCCAGAATCATTTTGCAGAGTCTTCTTCCTTCGTTGCCATAGTTCTGCGCCCATCCGAGAGTGCAGGTCTTCTCGTTTGAAGAGTTCGCTGCCTTGCCTGCATATGCTGCGTAGTTCTGTCCGCCGTAAATCTGACCACCTGATTCCACTCCGCCGATGATCTTTGCCAGTATTTCAAGATGTTCTTTTTTCATATCCTGATACCTCCACAAAAAGAGGCGGATTGCTCCGCCTCCTGTTCCTTGCTGTTCTTACTGCTCATCTTCGCCTTTGATGGCATCCGCTTCCAGAAGCTGTCCTTCTTCGATTCCGACGTTTGCTGCATCAGTCAGACCTTCTCCGATGATGTATGCGATCACGGATGCGCCTGCCATGATGATAGCAGTCACCTGTGTTGCAGTGTTCTCTGCTCCACCTGTTGCTACGATCATCATAGAGACGAAGGACGCAACTGCTGTCCATAATTTTCTACTTGTCAGTTTCTTCATCCAGTTAATGTTTTTCATGTTCTTTCCTCCTGTTATAAAAATGAATTTTTCTCCATGCACTTCTGATAAACCTTGTCTATCTCCGCGATGGCATTTCCTGCCTTGTTGTTCTTGTAATTCGGATGTTCCAAACAGTAATTCTCATAATCTGAAACGTCATCCAAAATCTGATTAAAAAACTCTTCAGAATGTTCCACTCCTCTCCTCAATTCGTCTGCAAATCGGATGATTCGTGTTCGACACGCATCTGCATCGTCCTTGTCCATCCTGTTTTCCAGTTTGTCATGTTTCTCTTTCAGGTCCTTGACTTCCGTCTCAACTGATTCCAGTTTGTCCATCATGTCCTTGTTCATGGTCTTTCCGATGCCTCTTGCGACGGCAGACCACGGATTGATCTTGATAGGTGCGATCTGCACCAGTGTCATCAGGAGCAGTGCTGCTCCGCCTCCTGCTTGCAGCCAGTCATACAGGCTCATGTTCCTCACCTCCTCTCATGCTGAATAAATACTGGCAATTCTCGCACGGCTCCTGTCTGGCCGGGATGTGGTAGTCCTGACATTCACCGCATGAACCAAAAACAGGACACTCCGGTCCCCGGCACTCTTCAAGAGTTCTCCGGCAATGACCGTCATGTCCTGCGTGACTGCACTTGAAATTATTCTTTCGGTGCGTCCTGTTCTTTCTTTGCCTCAATGATCTCCGCCTTCTGGTCTTCGGTAATCCATCCCCTTGTCACCGCATTTTCCAGACCTGTGTCATTCAACCTTCCTGCAAGGTACAGTTTTTTCAGACGATTATACATTCTCTTCACCTCCCAAACTTGCAACGATGAGGTCATCCACAATGCCGCTCAATTCTTCGTTGCTGGCTTTCAGTGCTGCATTCTCATCCTGAAGTGATGCCACCTGTTCCTGAAGAATCTCCATCTCGGTCTTCTCTTCACCTTCCTGCTCTGCCTTGATTGCTTTTTGCAACCATGCTTCACGGTTCTTCTCGATTGACTCTTCCAGATTCTCTCTGTATTGTGTTTCCAGAGTGTATCTGTCATAGGTGTACACCTGATCTCCCTCTTCTTTCTCGATCGGGCCTTCGATGTTCTCATAGAAAATGACTGTGCAGGTTCTGCCGACCATTTTCGGCAGTGCCTCAATCTCATGCTGCACAAGCGGCTTGATGTTGCTTTCTGTTCTCATTGCTCACTACTCCTTTCAGCAGTTTCAAATTGATAAACGGCTTCACACGTTCCTTCCAGAAGTTCCATGAATCCGAATTGTAAATGAATCCCATGTATGAGATCATGCCGGATGCGTTCGTCGGTGAAATGTATGAGATTTTTGAAATCTTCTTCGCCTTGTGGCTTATCCTGAACATGATTGACTTCCGCAGTGTTGTCCATGCTCCTGCATGGAATTTATACCCTAAGAAGTCCAGCGGTCTGTCCTTCAGTGGAAAGACCTGCCAGTTTGCTTTCACCTGCATTTTGACCTTTCTCAACTCATCCGCAATCATTCGGAGTGCTTTGTGTAATCTCCGTTTATTTGAATCAAATAGGACTATATCGTCCACATATCTTGTATGGTGCTTTGCACCTGTTTTCTCCGCGATCATGTGATCTATGTCCTGAAAGAAGAAATTGCAGAACCACGGCGATGTGTAGAGTCCGACCGGAATCCCCACTGCGTCAACCTCTGGAAGCATCCTCGTGTGATCTGCCATAGGCTGTTGATAGCTGGCAATCAGTTTGAAGGCGAGGTTCAGGAACTTCCTGTCCTTGATTTTCTTTTCCAGTTTCTGCCGCAGGGCCTCGTGATTCATCGTCGGATAACAGTGGTGAACATCCAGCTTCAGGACTTTGCTCGTCCCGATCGGGTCACTCTTTATCCAGTGTTTAATCATCTTTCGTGCTCCGTCCGTACCTTTGCCCGGTACGCATCCGCAGGAGAACTTGTCGGCTCCATGCTCAACAATCTCTCTGAAGACCTGAACGAACGCATGATGGATGCACTGATCTGGATAGAATCTCGGCACGGCGATGACTCTCTTTTTCTTCTTGATACCGTCATAGATTTCTCTGATCGTGTATTTTGCCGGAACGAAGGTTTCATTCAGGAGCATTTCCTGAATCTTTCTGGCATAGCCTTCGAGGTCATTCAGGATTCTCTGCACGGAAGGCCGCTGCGTCTTTCGCTTTGATGCCCTCCTGATCGCGAGTTTGATGTTCTCAATGTCCGTCACTCTCTCGAACAGATGCCCGATTCTCTTCGTCCATACGATGTTCTTCAGTTTCTGTAATTGCATTTTGAAATGGTTTCTCCTATCTCTTTGTCAGCCTCATCGGTTTTCCACGCAAGGTACTGGCCGATGCCATTCACGGCTTTCATTTTTGCCAAGGGGCAAGGACAGAACTTTCGTCCTGTTCCGTACCGGAGTACGGAGTGTAAAGTCACGATACATTTATACCAAATATTGAGAAATGTATCTAAATTAACGAGATATTGACAAAGTGGGCGGCCGCCGATGTTCCAGTTCGAGTTCCCAGAGCCGTTGTTACAGTTCCGGTAGAAGGGGCCAGCATTGGACCCGTTGTTCACGTTAGCACCAGAGATGACCAGCCGCTCGTGTCTTTACACCCTACAATTTTATTTATTTTCTGCTCTCATTTCAGTCGGCGTCCTTCCAGCATGATTTTTCCACTTTACTTTTCCTTTGCTGGAAGGTTTCATGGGGGAGGGAATCCCCCATGTCCCCCTCGAAATGGTTATTTCCGACCAAGAGGGCGGCCGCCGATGTTCCAGTACGAGTACCCAGAGCCGCTGCTACAGTGCCGGGAGAAGGGGCCAGCAATGGACCCGTAGTACACGCCAGCACCAGAGAGGACCAGCTCACCGCCTTCGGCCTGATAGTAGTAGTCAGGGAAGTATGTGTTTGATGAGCCAGTTGCATCGGTGCAGATTTCAATTTCCGGCCACTCCGGGTCATAGCCAAACTCTTTGACATATCCGTTCGCCTTCGCTGCTTCATAGCCTACTTTGAAATAGTCTCCTTCGTATACTTTATCCGCATAGCTGCTGCGCTTGTTGCAATAATAGTGCTGCCAGTTTTTAATGTTGTCACCATCGCGGAACTGCCACATATTTCCGAACCAATCCTCAATCCATAAGAATCTGATTGCGCTCATTCCGTTCGTTTTGCCTTCAATTCTTCCGTTCGGTGATGCCATGTCGATCGTTGCTCCTGTTGGCTGAAGTGAAGACCATAACACGCTTGTTGTCTTGATTGCCACCGGGTCCCCATCGAAATATACGCACACTGCATTTTCTACTTCGGAAGAATCCTCAATCTTTGTGACTCTTCTGTCTGCTGCCAGACTCTGTGACCAGAGTCCTGCTCCGATTGAGATTCCCTGACCGACTGCGAATCTGTTTCCGTATGTCTTCTCTACGGTGATATAGTTTCCTGTTCTTTCCTGAAGTGCCAGACCCTTCGTTCCGTCTTCAGGGAACTCTGTTCTTCCTGCTCCGAGGATTGACTGCGCGTTCGTGCTTGCGAACATTACAATGAACAGAGTGTCGAGCAGGTGCATGGTCCAGACATCATCCAGGCACCACTTGTCTCCCTTCGCGGTGCAGAGTGTCCTGAACTGCGCTCTGGTTTTATTGTGTGCCGGGAAAACTCCTGCTTTGGATTTCAGGATATCTACCTGTTTAATATCATAGGTACCCTCATTATTCTTCACTGATCTCTGTACTGTTTCGATGGAGCCGGGGAAGATCGGAATGTAAATCTTCTCGCTCTGACGATCTCCGTCGGTGAACGCATGGTCAAGATGACATCTTCCGACCGGACCTGCTGCCACCCATCTGTATTCCCACTTCACTCCGTCGGAGTCTGTCTCGAAATATCTTGCTGTGTACACCTGCGGCACTTCAAGCATGACATCTCCATTGCTTCCGTCCCACTGGAAGTCCGCATCACCGAGATATGCGTTCACGCTCATATCCTCTGCCACGTTGCAAGGCTTCACGGAGTTGTACGGATATACGCTCGCCATGAAGTCATTCTGCACGGTTCCGTTTCCGACTGCTGCCTTCGCAATCAGTCCGACCGCTGCTCCGACTCTCTCCCATGTTGTCGAAGATGCTCCGACCTTTCTTCTTGCTCCATAGCCACGCAGAGCATCGCTCTCCACTGCGGTCACTCTTGCTTCCAGTGCTTCGAGATCGCTCTGAAGGGCAAGTGCTCCGGCAGACTTGATGGTCACGGTTGATGCGTTCGCAACTTCAAGATAGTAACTCATGTTGATAACACTCGGAACCACTCCGTTGTATGCAGGCATATAGTCGGATGTGCTTGCTGTTGCGATGGAGTACAGAATCTCGCCCTTGTCCGGGTCAGATGCAAACACACCAAACTCTGTGATGTCATATCCTGCTGTCAGTGTGCTGTTCTCCATTGTGATCTTCAGCACCAGTGCTGAATCTGTATTGATAACTTTGTTTGAGATCGGGAATGTCTGCTTCACGGTCTTCAGCGCAGTTCTCTGTGAGATGTCCTCGCTCGAAGTATATGAGCCACTTCCCGACTGTGCCTTTGTGATCTGAATGGCACATTTTCCTGCCTGCGCTTTTGCGAGCAGTGCTTTTCCATCCTTCGTCAGTTTTCCGGGATTCCAAATAAGCATTTATAATTCCTCCTATCGTACTGTTGTACTTGTTTCTTTTACTTCACCATACAGCGCAATGTTCACGCTGCTCTCTTTTGCTTCACTGGCTGTTGTCAGATGATTCAGGACTGTCGTTGTGTTCTCCACATCTGTCACTCCTGCTGCACTCTGGCCTGCTGCCGTTTCGGTCTGCACCTGAATATCATTTCTGACAGTTGTCTCTCCGACTGTCTCTCTAATATATCCGGCCGCATACACTCCGTTCGGGACATCGTAGTCTCCGAGCAATACGTTCGGGACGATTGAGTCCTGTGTTGAGAACATCCATGTGCAGGCATTCATGCCGGATGAAATATTTCTCTCGACGATGACTCTTCGCACATGAGATCGCACGTTCTTGACCTTCTGCACGAGTCCTGTCAGTTCTTCCATGATGTCTGATGTCATCAATGCTGATGTTACGATGTCGAATGTTCCCGGTGTGTATGGAGGTTCGTCGAAGTCGAACCACTCCACGACCTTTCCACCTCCGAGAACGACATCGACCATCTCTGATACTGCTGCCGGGGTTCCTGCCTTCGTGTACCAGTTCAGAGTGTTCTTGATGATCGCTTTCTTCTGCTCGATCGGCAACGTCTGCGAATAGTACATTGCCCTCTGCTCCACCGCAAAATAATCCAGTGTTTTCTCATCCAGCTTGTCGATGTCGGAGAAGCACTTTGTCTTCTCTGCCTTCTCGATCACCATTGCAACTGCCTTTTGAAGTGCGTAACTGATTGCCTGCATCTCTGGTGATTTCTCATCTTTCCACATTTCGGCAATTCCGCCCTCTGACAGTTTAATCATCCTCAATTCCTCCATAGGCCACTTTCTTCGTTGTGACCTTCGCCACGGCTGTCTTCTCAATCTTCCTGAAGACTGGTGCGTTGATCTCCACTCTCTTTGCTCCTGCATCTTCGAGCATACAGATCAGCTTCGACGGATTGATGTCGCGTCCGATCTTTGACCGCTGCCATACGATGTAATTCTCGACGGCAGCATTGACCGCACTCTGAATTGTGTTCGCCTGTGCTGAATCACTCTTGTTGATGTAGTATTTCAGGTCAAGCGCATATTCTACTGTGTCCGGTGCTTTTACGATCACTTTGTCCGTCAGTGGACGGATGTTCTCGTTGTACAGATAATCCTGCAATGACCGGATGATGCTCTCGTTCGGGAGTTCTCCATCGTTCATGATGAACTCGATCAGAACCTCCGTCGGATTCTCGCTGTCGATGTATACGTCCGTGATGGATGAGTTGAAAGTCTTCACCCAGTATCTGTATGACTCTTCCGGTCCTGCAACTGAATACTTGCTCGGCGCGATGTAGATTCGCTCTGCAAGGCTGTCATCTGATTCGATGTCAGTTCCTCCTGTTGATTCTTCCACGCTCTCTGCGCTCTGGATGTATGCGATCGGGTCCACAAGCACGTTGATGTCTCCTGCCATCAGGCCGTTTCCTGATGTCCCTGCTGTTTGGCATGTGCAGATCAGTTCGATGCTTTCTTCCCCTGTTGCGATTTCTGCATATTCATTTGTCTCGAAGTACAGTTCGCCATTCGTAACTCTTGTTCCGGCCGGAATTGCGACCGGATGTGGACGCAGGCCAGACAGTGTGAACTTCACTTTCACGACTGCCGCCTTTGCAGGTTCTCGCTTGATTCCTTTCAGTGCGGCCAGATTGTCCATGAACTCACCGTAACTGTATTTCAGCAGGTCCTGCTTCCCTGCACGATCGACATAGAGCAGTGCCTGATATATCTGAATCGAGCAGGCATACAGAACCAGTGCAGGAGGGTCTGCCCTTCCCAGTGTTGTCGGTGTTCCGGTCAGTGTCTCATATCTCTCCTGATAGTCCGACACCATTTGCCTCTGCACATCGTCCAGTGTGATGTAGTCAATGAAACTCACCTCTGGCAGATTTTCGATTTCGTCAATCACTTCAGTTCCTCCTCTCTATGTATATTGTCGGTTCAATAGAGCCGTCTCCATTGACCTTGCCTTCCACATTTGCCACTGTAACCTCTGGAATATACTCTTCGAGTTTTTCTTCCAGTTCGATTGCCAGAAGGTTCAGTGCCTCCTGCGGAGGTCTTGAAATGAACTCTCTTTCGAGTCCGAATCCCCTGCTTCCGGGGATTGTTCCAACCATCGACAGGATGAGTGCTTTGATCTGGCTGTCAATGCGCTCTATTCCCTGCGTATCACCTGATACAGACATGATATTGATGGATTTTATGAGTCGTTTTGCCATCTGCTCGCCCTCCTTAATACTCGGAGAATGTCAGCGAGACTTTCGCCTTCACCAGTTGTCCGCTGTTCCATATCTCGTCCCATGTCTCTGATATGGATTCCAGCTTCATCTTCCCGGTTCCGACCTTCTTTCCGCCGATGTACAGATAGTCCACTGTTCCGCTCTCGCAGGCTTTTTCCAGTTTTTCCAGTGTGGCTCTCGGCCGCACACCTCTTTCTGCTGCGAGCACTGCTTCCAGTGTCACGCTTGATGAATCAGGACCTGCAAATTCGCTTTTCGGCTTTCCGTTCACGATGTTGTGTGTGTGCCATCTGGCCGACACTGTTCTCTTAAAATTGTTGAATGTCAGGGTCTTATTGCTGCTCACCTCGAAGGCGATCGTCTTTCCCCAGTTTCCAATCTTTCCCATGTGGCTCCCTCCTTACAGTCTCGCTTCTAAGTTTGAGAGCCGTTGCAGGATGCTTCCGAGCGTTGTTGCTCCGCTTCCATCCTTCAGCGTCATGTTTCCGCCTTTGTACTGGATGTATGCCTCCCCTTTTTTCTCTCCGAGTTCCTTGCGGAAAACTCCTTTTCCACTCACGCTCGGTTTGTTGGCTTCGTTCCAGTATCTTCCCATCACCACTCCGGCCGCGCACCCATTTGACAGGTGCAATACAAGCACCTCTGCTCCGACAGGAGGCATCTTGTACTCGTCCCCCATTGAAAAAACCGGGAGATCGTCCGTCACGGAATCGTCAAGATCAGGATAGGTCACACTTATCATTCCGCTTCCGTAGTCGATGGATGATACTCTTCCGATTCTGATGTTTTTCTCTGCCATGCTTTCTCCTCCCTTCTTTAGTCGAATGTGCCTGAATCAACCCATCCATAAACATTGCTTTTGCTGTCTGTATGAATAAGGTGATACGGATGTGCCTTTCCATTTCCGGCGCAGTTCGGGCCGAGTGTGATCTTCGCCTTTCCTGCTCTGGCACTGTACCCTTTACTTCCGGGCCATGATGAAATATAGTGTGTTCCTCCGTGGAAGTTCACAATGTCCCCGACTTTGTATGACTTTTTCGTGGTTGTCGGCTTCTTCTTTGTCGGAGTCTGTTTCTTCGGTGTGTATGACAGTCTCGTCTGGCACTTGTGCATCTCAACGTTCTGCTTCGTGTTTCCATCCGACACCTCTGTCGTTGACTTATCTACGAAGTATTTTCCGTTTGCTTTTCCCATGCCAGAGATCGTCACGCACACTCCGGCGCATATCTTCGGATTCGGCCAGATTTCTCCTGATAGTGTGGTTGCCTGCTCGTTTGACTGATTCACCGCTGCGGCCGCCTTGTAATATGCGTCTGCTGCGTCGGATGCCGTCTCATTGATCTTCAGGACCCTGCTGTCGGATGCCTTCTCTGCTTTCAATCCGAGAAACACGCTGATCTCTTTGCTGTTCTTTCCTGACTTGTAGGATATTCTCGCCCCGGTGTATGTTCCTTCCAGTGCGTCCTCATAGTCCCAGTTGTCATCCACGAATGACTCTCTTTTCAGTGTTGCCACTGATTTCTTCTTCTCCTGCGCCGTCTGATCGTATATGACTATCTTTGAGTTGAACACTTTCATTGACAGTCCATAGCTTTTGCAGACTTCGTATAGAAAAGCTGAATCTGATTTCTCTGACTGTTCAATCGCATTGATCGTGATTGATGGTCCAGAGTATGAGAGGTTCAGCTTGTACCTTTTTGCAATTTCTGTCGCGATCTTCTTGACCGTGACCTTCTTCCATGTTTTCGTCCGCTCCCTGCTCTTGAATGATTCGCTTGCCGGAATCGCCAGTGCTCCGAAGGTTGCCTTCAGTGGTCCTCCGCTGAACTTGATGCTGTCCAGCACGAATTTTCCGCAGTCGAGTTTCAGATGCTTTCCTTCTGCGTTCCAGTTCTGGAATGTGATGCTTCCGCTGATCTTGTCTCCTTTTTTGGGATACCACGCGCCCATCCACTTCATCCCGATGTTGTGCAAGGAAATGTCAATGGAATCGCTGTCTCCTGATGCTACGTCCGTGTATGAGACGCTTTCCAGATACTCCTTCAGCTTCGTTGTGACATTCTTTCCATTGAAGGACAGGGACGGAACCGCTTTTCTCGGATTACTCATCTTCTTCCATGTCCTCCGTGTCTGAATAATATTCTTCGTTCTCATCATTATCTGACCGCCAGAACGGAGCGTCCTCGTCCACCTCTTCCGGCAGATCAGGCACGGTCAGAACCGTACCTGAAGGGAAGATGAGGACATCCAGAAGCGGCCAGTTCGCTTCAATCAGGTTCTTCATGTACTTTTCTTCACCGTACAATTTGTAGGCGATCAGGTCCCATGTATCTCCCTGAATCGTTGTGTATGTGCTCGCCACCGCGATGCCCTCCTTTCTATGCGAACGATGTTCTCTTGTGTTTCTTCATCCACTCTTTCATCAGCTTCTCGAACTCCGCCTGACTCATCCGGTTCGCTTCCACGATGTCCTCCTTGCTCGGTGCTTCGCCCTCGAAGTGATATGTCGGACTGAACACGAATGTCATCGGCTGTTCATCCTGCTTGCTCTTGCCCTGCTGTCTGTCTCCTGTCAGCGTTCCGATCGTCTCTCCGATGACGGAACTCCTGCTCTGCACCGTTGCTGGTGCTTCGATTTTTCTGACTTCGTTGCTACTGTCAAGAACTGGCTGCGCCATCGACTGTGATGCCGCTTTCTGCACGATTCCGGCCGTGGCTGTCATACCTCTTGCAAGGCCCTCTCCTACGAACTGACCTGATTCAATCATCACTCGCGATGGAGAGTGAATTTTCAGTGCTGAATTGACTGCTGCCGCTGCCGATGCTGCGATGCTCGATGCTGCGGCCATGACTGCTCCTCGCATGGCATTGATACCAGAGACGAGTCCGCTCATCATGTTGATGCCTGCCGAATACAGGCTCACACTTGCGAATGCTGCCCTGATGCCGTTTGCTGCGCTTCTGGCTGCTGCAACTGCCTGATTGCATCCGCTCTGTACTGCTGCCACAAGCTGACTCATTCCTGACCGCACCACCGAAACGATGCTGCTCATTCCGCTCGTCGTGACTGATCTGGCCGTATTGACCGTCGTTGTCGTGATTGTACGAATCTGGTTCAGGGTGATCGTTGTGATTGACTGCATCTGTGTCATTCCTGATCGCACTGCTGTCTGCATCATCATCATTTGAGCCTGCGTTGTTATAGCTGACTGCATCATGTTCGTTCTGACCGTCAGTGACAGTTGTGTCATTCCGGTCTGCATCGCCGTACTTGCTGCCGTTGAGCCTGTCTGAATTGCTGTTCTAAGTGACAGCATCGCCACGGTCACGGTCAGCGTTGCCTGCGCCATTCCTGACTGAATAGATACCGTCAGGGACAGCATTGCCGCAGACATGGCTGTACTCCATCCTTGTGTGCTCGTCGCGATTCCGGTCTGAATAGATGTCATTGTTGAATCTATGTTCACGGAAATTTCTGACAGGGCAGTCTGGATGGACGAACCCATCTGCGTCATTTTTTCGGCCGTTCCGGTTGTGAACGACTCCATGATTGACTGCACATTTGTCTGCATTGTGGTCAGCGAAGTCTCGACCAGAGTTGAGGTCTGCGTCAGAGATGTTGACATATTCGTGCCGATTTCTGACCACGCAGTTGTCGTGCTGTTCGACACATCCGACCAGCATTGATTCAATGCTTCTGTGACCGTCTGTGTCAGTTCTGAAATTGTCTGTGTGATAGTCGCAGCACCATTGCTGATTCCGTCTGCCATCGCGTTGATTGTGTCAACGCTGGCATTCGCTGCCGATGCTGTTGCTCCTGACATTCCAGAATCAATTCCTGATGTGATTCCGTTCGTGATCGCGGCTCCTGATGCTGTTGCTGATGCTGTGACACCCGGAAGGTTTCCGTCGATCGTACTGCTCAATGTGCTTGTTGCTGTCTGGCTTAATGCAGAAATCTGTTCCTGCAATCCTGCCGAGCCAGTGGCCACACCTGTTGACATTCCGTTCGTCAGGCTCGTTCCTGCTGCCAGTCCTCCGGCATCCAGTGCGCCCTGCTGCGACTGCAACCCGGTCAGAAGGCTGTTCATCGTCTCTGTTCCGGTTCCCTGCGCCGTTGTATTCAGCGTTCCCTGCATACTAACGAGGGAGTTATTCAGAGATGTCATCGCATCCGTTCCTGACTGCCCTGCGGCCGTCTGTACGAGGTACGATGATGCGTCGATTCCTCCTGCCAGTGACGCATTCATGTTCGTTCCGTACTGCGTCAACAGTGATGTATCTATCTGATAACCGTTCTGTGCTGCGAGTGATGCGTTCTGTGCCGATGTTGTGATGCTCGGTGTGCTTGCATCAATTCCTGCCGCCACACTTTCTCCGGCTGCTGTTCCTGCCTCTTCTCCATCTCCGGTAAACCATCCGACGAAATCACTCCACAAACCTTTCACGGAGTCCACGAGGCCACCGAAGGCATTTATGATGCCTTCTCCGATTCCTTTTATGAGATCGGCTCCGACCTGAATCCAGTTGGTTGTGAATATTGCTTCTATGATTGCCGCCGGAATCTGTACACAAGCCTGACCGATTGTCGGGATTGCCTGAATGAGTCCAGACACGAGCGCGACGATCAACTGGATTCCAGATGATACGATTGTTCCTGCATTTGATGCGATTGCCTGCACGAATGCGATAATTCCCTGAATCGCAGCCTGCAAAATTAAAGGAATCGACTGAACGATTCCCTGTACCAGAGTTTGAATCATGGAAAGTCCGGCCGTGATGATGCTCGGCAGTGCCTGTGCAATACCTGACAGCAATCCGACCACTAGCTGAACCCCTGATGCGATGATCTGCGGCAGCATCTGAATCAATCCTGACAGCAATGTCTGAACCATCGAAACGGCTGCCGTCAAAATTGATGGTAAATTCTGTACAATTCCCTGAATCAGACCGAGCACCAGTTGGATTCCGCCCTGCACGATCATCGGCAGTGCCGAAACGAGGCCCTGAAGGAATGTCATCACCACCTGCGTTGCCTGCGAGAGCAACTGCGGCAGGGACGAGAGGATTCCGTTCACCAGATTCAGGATGATCTGGACTCCATCCGTAAAGATGTACTGAAGACCAGATACAATTCCCATCGCAATGCCCTGCACGAGCGTCAATCCTGCTGATACAAGCTGCGGCAGCGATGAGAGCAGTGTGTTTGCTAACTGGAATATGAGATTGACTCCTGCGGTAATGATCTGCGGAGCCTGCTGCGCTATTCCGAGAGCAAGCTGAACGACCATCTGGATTCCCATATTGAGCAGTGTCGGGAGCATGACGGCCAGTCCGTTGATGAGTTGTGTTCCGATCTGCAATGCAGCACTCACAATCGTCGGGAACTGCGATAAAATTCCCTGTGACAAGTTCTGCGTTGCCGTGATTCCTGCCTGAATGATCTCCGGCATCTTGCCGACCATTCCTTGCAGGAACTGCGCCAGAAGCGTTGCTCCTGTCGTGTAAAATTCAGCGATGTACTGCACAATCGCCGTGATGATTGAAGTTGCCAGTGTAGCCGCTGCCGATGTCAGTGTCGGGGCATTGTCAACCAGTCCTCGAAGAAGAGAACTCATGAGTGTTGATGCCATCGTGACAAGCTGTGGTGCGTAGTTTGCGACCTCTGTCACGCAGTCGGCCAGAACATCTCCAAGCGTTTCCGCCATGCCCTGAAAACCGCCATCTGCGAGCGCATCGGACAGTCTGTAAATCTGATCGGTTCCAAACTGTACGACTTCCCGGAGCGGTCCCTGAAGGTTTTTGTAAATCTTGATACCAGTGTCTTCGAGTGCTGACTGGAAGATCGCCAGATCGCCGTTCAGGTTGTCCAGTTTCGTCTGTGCCATCGCCTCAAGCGCACCGTCGCAGTTTTCCAGTTCTTTCGTGAGGTTTTCCCACTCTGTCGAACCGTCTTCCAGCGTCGTGTTCAGACCTGACATGAGGTCATTCAGAGCGTCAACGTGCTGCTTTCCACCGATCGCGGCCAGTGCTGCGTTTCGCTCTTCCTCCGTACATCCAGACAGTGCCGTGTTCAGGGTTTCAAGCGTTGCCTTTAATCCGATGAACTTTCCTTCCGAGTCGAAGGCAGATATTCCGAGAGACTTCATCATCTCTCCTGCCTGTCCGGTTCCGGTTGTCAGGTTCGCCATGATCGCGTTCAATGCGTTTCCGGCTTCGCTTCCCTTGATACCTCTGTTCGCGAGTACACCGAGGGCCGTTGCTGACTCAGTTAGTGGCACGTTCAGGTTCGTCATAACACCGCCGACACCCAAATATGCCTCCATCAACTGTTCCGCTGTCTGGTTTGACTTGTTGTTCGCCTTCGCGCAAATATCCAGATACCCGGCCAGATTGTCCACGCTTACTCCGCAGGCTGACATACTGTCCGTTACGAGGTCAGACGTTCGTGCCAGATCGAGTCCTGTTGCCTCCGATAGTCGCAGAACGCTCGGCAATGCCGAGATAGAATCATTTACTGACCATCCAGCGAGGGCCATGTATTCGAGGGCGGCAGAACTTTCCGTTGCCGTCTTCGATGTGGTCCTTCCACACTCCATTGCGGCCGCTTCCAGTTTCTTGTATTCCTCTTCTGTTGCTCCTGCTGTTGCTGCTGTCGAGGACATCTGTGCCTCGAACTCTCTTCCGACGTTTACGCTTGCGACTCCGACTGCTCCAATGGCTGCTCCTGCTGCTGTCAGAGACTTTGCTGCAAGCTGTACACTTTTAACTCCGAGTGAGCCTAACCCTTCCAGTCCTTTTTGTGCTCCCTGAAGTGCAGAGTTGAATGACTTTTCAAGCTGACCTGCAATCTTCACCGATACCTTATATTCACTCATGACTTACGCTGGCTCACCTCCTTCATGTCATCGCACAAGTCTAAAAGGTCAAAAAAAGACAGGTCCAGAAAATAATCCAGACCTGTCTTCAGATTCATTGACAAGACAAGGCATAACTTTCGGAGTTCCGACAGTTCGTCGATTCTTATTCCTCTCCGAAGAAAAAACTTGTGACTCTGTTTTTGACTTTGATTGCATCTCTCGGTGCAAGCTGCTTGTAAAACTCGATCGGGTAATCCGTTGCGGACGCTGCGATGACGAGTGTGTATTCCAGATTCGTCTCCGGCAGCACTGTCACGTTGCCGGAAGTGTTCAGGACCTTGTTCGCCTTAATCATATCGTTTGCGGTCAGGTTTTCCAGACCGGAGAAATCAATCTCGGACACTTTCGCGCCCTCGAAATCATACACCTTTGACAACTTCATCTTGCTTTCCTCTGCCTGTACTGCTGCCTGCTCTACTACTTCGTTTTTAACTTCACTCATGATCTTTTATCCTCCTTTTATACCTGACTTCTGATTTTTGCCAGCATATCCTTTCCATTCAGCACGAACTTGAAGTTCAGCTTGTCGAGTTCCAGTGTGGTCTTGTTGTTGATCTGAATTTTGATGTACAGAATTTCCAGTTCAACCTCTGGTTCCATTTTCTTTCCCTTTGTTGCTTTTCCGAGGTTTGTGTTCGTTGCCTTTCCTCTCACAACGATCTTGACCGGATAATAGCCAGTTGCTCCGGTTGTCGGGTCCATGCACTGCATAGATGCCCGGAGAGTCAACTGCGGCGGAGTCGTTGTGTCGATGATGCTGAACATATCCTCATAGAGTACAGAGAACGGAATCTTGATCTTGATTGATGCGAACTGGCCTGTGACTGCATCCTCAATCTCTCCGAGCACTCCTGCTCCTTCGAGTGTGTCTGTCAGTGCTTCCAGTTCTCCCAGTTCGATCTCACCGGAAATTCCGATCAGCTTCTTCGCTTTGTCGTTGTACACGTTGTAATGGTTTAATACTTCAGGAATAACAATACCCATGATTATTCACCTCCTCCTGATAATGCGTTCTTTAACATATCCGTGTCATAGGACAGGATGTTGTCAATCTCCTGTGCAGGTGTATATGGTGCGATGCGCTGTCTGAATGTGATCTTTCCTGCCAATGTGTCCGTGATCGGGTTATCACTTGCGAGGTACTGCATCTCTGCTCCGGCCCATTTATCCGGTGCATATGCCGCGCATCTGATGTTCTCTGAATCAATGATGCTTTCGATCAGCACATGGTTCATCGGGTCATCGACCTTCTCGAAATAGGTCTGAATGAAATTGTTGCCGTGCCAGTTAAACATTCTTCTGACTGCGAGCCAGATGTCTTTTGCATCTCCACTGGACGGAAATGCACCTGTGTAGTTGCCCCACAGCTTCCATCCATTCATGTTGATCGCTGTTGCTACTCCATAGGTGTTCACTGTGCTTCCCTGATCCTGATCGAGAGTCACTTCTGTTCCGTCTGCCAGACAGGTTCCTGTCACTCCGAGCATTTCATTCGACGGAGACAGGGACGGCACATCGTCATTGCTTGCATCGGTGTATGCGATCAGTGCTGCAACTACGGCAGACATTGCGAACACATAATCTCCAACCTTTACGCACGGCCATGTCGGATAACAGAACGCAGAAGTGAATCCGCTGTCCTCTTTTGTCTTCTTGCAGTCCGTGTATTTTGTTGCCTTCGTTGTGTCCAGATCGACCAGTGCAACCGCCTTGAATACTCCGTTGATGTTCGCCGCCTTTGCGGACATTGCGATTCCGACTTCTGGAATCTGTGACCATCCCGGAGCAACAATCAATCCCGGAACAACTCCGAGTTTTGGATATACCTGTCTTACTACTTCCAGACCGCTTTCTTTTCCTGTGGATGCGTTATACGCTCCAATGATGTCCGTCTTTGTAATCATGGACGGGTCAAGCACATTTCCTGATACTGTGATAGAGGTTGCGGATGCTCCCTTTCCTCCTTCAATCAGATTGACGATCAGGCTTCCGTCAGTGTCGAACTCTGTTGTATAGTCAGTTCCTGCTGTCAGTGTTGCTGATGCAGCTTTCACAACCAGTCCTTTCGGGATGATTCCCTTCGTGCTGATCTTCGCCTGCATCTGGCTCACTGTTGCGGTTGTTTCCGTCAGTGCTTTCTTGTGTTTTGTTGGGTCAAGTACGTTGATATAGACCGCAGGTGACACCTGATAGATGTTATTTGTCGCATACATCATCTGACACAAGGTATAGTTTGCAAAGTCATCCACATATCCCAGTGCGGCCATCGCCTCTGCTGCCGAGTTTGCGAGAATCGGTGTGTTGATTACTTCTTCCGGGTTCTGCACCATATTGACCGGAGCAGTTCCCACAACGACCGGAATTGAACAGGAACCAGTGATCGGCGCGGTCAGCGCAGTTGCTTCTTCCTGCACAAAAACTCCATGTTTGCTCATTGTTTATTTTCCTCCTTCTGTTTTATATTCCAGTGCCTTTCTGAACGCACTGAAGATATACCCTTTTCTTTCACGCAGCATCTTCTCTGCAAGCGGATATTTGATGACCGGAATGAACAGGTTTCTCATTTCCGGTACATCTTTGCAGGCTTCTTTTGCTGCTTCAGGAATCTCTGTGTATACTCTGTTCTGGATTCCGATGCCCGGAATCGTAGGCCCCACATACATCAGATTTTCCTGTTTCACTTCTTCGGCTGCTGCCTGTGTTTCAGTCTCTTTTACTGCTTCAGCAGTATCTGTCTTCCTCGGCATAATGCTTCGGTTCCCTCCTTCCTATCTTCGGCACGTTGAATGAGATCGCAACTCCTCCGAAGTAGAACGGATATGTGTCTTCATCCTGAACGGCCCATTCGATGTCCTGCTCCGCTCTGAACTTCTGGTTCAGAAGAGGCTCTGCTGCAAATCTGTCCACCACATCCTGAATCATGTTCATGATGTGTCTGTGACCGATATTCTTCTTTGAGTGATCGCATATCCCGAAGTGAATCTCTGTTGCGACCACCCACGGACTATCATCGTCCGCAGTTTTCCCTGTTTCTAATTTCACGAGAGCATATGGAAAGAACTGCGATTCATCTTCTTCGTCATCTGTCACAACTGGAAGGTTCTGTTCGTACACATTCAACCCTGTCACAGTTTCCCCTGACGTATTCTCTGTTGTGATTTCCTGAAAAAGTTTCTTCATTTCTTCCACAAGGTCCCTCTGAAGTTCTGCTGCTGTCATTGCTTACCCCACAATCTTCTTGATCTCTGCTTCGAGGTTCTTGCGAAGATCTGACTGTATCGGCTCTTTGAGTGCTCCTGCCATTCCTCTCTCTCCCTGATATACTTTTTCAACCATTTTTGGAACGGAGTTTGAATGGAACACTTTGACCGGGAGTCTGTCTTTGCCTTCCCTCTGCATCACCAGTCCATTGCGCTTGAACGCTTTTCCGCCTTGCGAACTGACCAGTTGCTTCAGACCGCCGTTCACGATGTCTGCTGCCGCGGCCGCTCCGCCTTTTTTCTGTCTGCCTGCCCGGTTCTTAAATCGCACGAGTGTCAGAGGCTTTCCATCCGCATCCACCGATGCCGTGAGGTTTCCTGTTGACGCATTTTTGATCTTCATGTGACTATTGAATCCGACCTGCTTAACTGTATAGGCTCCTTTTGCGCTTTGCGCGATTCGTTTCCTTGCCTGCCTTGCAGTCTTGTTCACGGCATTCTTGAATACCTGTGGGGCCTTGCTCTTCATGTCTCCCAGTTTCTTCTCAACCAGTTCCAGTTCTGCCCTGTTTACCTCATAGGTAATCATCCTCTGTTCGCCTCCAACGTGATCGAATAGATTCCATCTTCAGCAATCGCATCGGCCACTCTGTATGATCTCTTGTCCAGACTCACGGCTGTTCCCTGCTTCGGGAGCGGTCCATAATCTTCCGCAGATACATACATGAGCACCTGTTTGACGTATATTCCGTCCATGTGCTGACTGTATCTCTTCTCTCGTTCAATCTGCTCGTTGTTGTCGATCTGCACTGCCATCGGCTTTCCGTTGACTGTGTGTATCTCCGAGAACTCATCCACGTTCAAAAAAGTCTGCTGCACATCCCTCTTTATGATGTCTTTGAAGGTCATGCTTTCTTCTTTCTCGTTGTGGTTCTTGTCGGTTTCTTCGCAGGAGCGGTTTTTCTTTCCGGTGTCTCTGGAATACGTCCGATCAGTCCATCAGTGCCTGCATCGCTCATTCCCGGCATACCTGCAACGGCTGTCACCGGAATTGCCTGCGCTGCCTGTGGTTCTGGCTCGTCTTCCTTCCACATTGCAGTTCCTGCTTTGAGCCACAATTCTGTCATTTCCTGATCGTTCACCGGAAGGCTTTCGCCTGTACTATACTGATGTGCGTGGTACAGTACAGGGCGAAGCGCAATCAGTTCTCTCATGCGTTGATATTGACGAGCACTGATGTTTCTGCTGCCTTTGCCGCTTCTGTTGCGAATCCGGCCGCAGTATTTCCTGATGCAGTTGTTGTCATCTTGCCTGCCGCAGTGACATATACCTCTGCCCCTGCCGTGATCTCGCTGTCATCTTTCTCGAATCGGAACACACCTTTCACATGAAGGCTTCCAGTCTCTCCCGGCTGGATTGTCATGCCTGCCACACCGACTCTCTTTCCGAGAACGATCACGGAATTTGCTTCGATGGCACTGCTTCCTGTGTTCTTGTAGTCAATAGACTCTCCGCGCTGCCAGTATTCTGCTTTACTCATTGCGTTTGCCTCCCTTCTCTTATGCCAGTTCCAGTTTTGTCTCTACTTTGACACCCGGATTCTTCACCATGCCTCTGTAATCCATGACAGAGATGCCCCAGTCAAGGAAGATGTCCCACACGAATCCAAGCTGACCCGGTGCTTCCATACGACGAATGTTCGGGATTTCCTGACCGTTCAGGTAATCAACTTCGATTCCGTCGCAGTCTCCGGCTGCTCCGAATAACCACCACGGCATCACGTTACCCATGCCACCGCAGAGTGCATTGATTGTCGGGTCTTCCACGACCTCGATCTGATCTCTGTACTGGTACAGTGGGTTGACTGCCTGTGTATTGTCTGTGGTGTTGATCGTCGGTGAGTTGAACAGTGTGTACATATCAAACTTCATGCCGGAAGGAACGACGATCTGTGCAGGATTGATGATGATTGCTTCTCCGAACTGATCTTTCTGGTTCGCCAGTGCCATAATCATCGTCTGCATTGCTGCCTGTGTCACTCCTGTTCCTGTCTTCAGGAGGTTCTTGTGGTTTGAGCCGAACAGAGCAGTTCCGTCATAGATTGCCGGGTTATTGACAAGAATCTGGAATACCTGCTTGTTGATGGTCTTTCTCGCTGCTGCTGCGTAACGAGCCGGAAGGGATGTCACCAGAGAAATGTCATCGTCGATGAAGGCTTTTCTGGACAGGGTGAACTGTCTTCCGTATGTCTTCAGTTTTCTCTGCGGCAGCTTGTCATCGGTGAATACATCATGCTTCAGCTCGCCATTCTCCGGCACTTCCAGAAACTCTCCGACCGGGCCTGCAACATAATAATTGTCGTGGGTCTTGAAGTCCGGGAGACTTCCTTTCTTCGTGAATCTGTCGAAGGTGACTGCAACCTTCTTGTGTCCCTCTCTGTATGCTTTCTCGATCGTCTGGTCTAAGATTGCCGGGAACGCTGCCTCTGGATTGTAGAACCCTCTGGACAGGAGAGAATACAGTTCGTCGGAGTTTCTTCTGTTCAGTCCTCTCTCGCTTGTTCCGTCCATCTGAAGACACTCGATTGCAAGATCACGCATACGCATACCGATCATCTGTCTCGCTCCGTCTGCCGGGTTCTCGATCTGAAGACCTGCCTTCAGGAGCAGAGAGTCAACTGCTGCTCTTCTGAACTTGTCCTCTGCGCTGTCTCCGACGCTTACTCCGGTGTGAACTGGTGCGGATGCCTGTCTCATGTGCTCGATGACTGCTGCTCTCACCTGCTCCACTGTTGTTCCGTTGTCGATGAACCCTCTGACCTGCTCATTCATTCCGAAATCGCGGCACATCTCCTCGATCTGTCTGATTCTTGCTCTTTCATTCTCGACTGCGCTTCTTGCTCCGTCTCCGTTGCCTTCTCCGCCTTCGTCTCCATTTCCTTCGCCCTCACCTGCTGCCGCGCCTCTGGAACTTCCCTCGCCGCCTGCTGTGGCTCCTGCTCTGTCGAGTGCTTCGATTGAACGCTGCAAGGTGTCAAACTCCGCTCTCTCTTCTGCTGTCATTGCTCTGCTTTCCGTTCTCGCTGCCTGCAAGATTTCGTTCTGCCGAGCCAGCATCTGTTCTCTTGTCATCTGCTTTTTCCTCCTCTTGCGATGTTTTTGTTATACTGTAACTGCCGAGCATAGGTTTCATTCCATGCTGCCGCCTCATCTGCCGTCATCGAACGGCCTACTCCGACCGTAGGGTCTGCCGGAACGCTCACGATGCTGATTTCATACGGAATCCACCGCTTCGCGATCGAGCACGGACCAGTGAAACGTCCATCCATTGACACCTTGTTCGGTGCTACTTCTTCCCAGTCCTCTACCATGTAGCCGACGGACACTCCTTTCAGAGTCCCGGACTTCACTTTCTGATAGATGACTTCGGATTCTGCGTCAGAGTCAAACGTGATCTCTGCATAACCTCTCTGATCTTCAATCCATGCTTTGTTGATTTTCCCGATAACCTTGTCTCTCTTGTGGTTATAGAGAACAACGCCGATTGAATTGAGTCTTGTCAGGTCCGCACATTCCCCTGTGTGGTCCAGAATCTCCTGTCCGAACCAGCGTGTATATGGTGCTTCCGAAGAGAACGAGAGCACGAATGTTCTTTCGTTCCCTTCACCCTCGACTGCTCTGATCTGGCAGTCCACGAGTGCTCTGATGCCTTTATTTCTTTCCTGCTTCTGCTCCGGTTCCTCCCTCGACAGGGGTCTTCTCTTCGCTTCCGCCATCTGTGCCATTGTCATTCTGGCCTGTGCTGTTTTCTTCTTTCTTCTGCACTTTGCCACCGAAAACCACACCTCCTAAATCAATTCCTTTCTTCTGTCCATATTTCAGAACTTCCGCCATATCGTCGATCTGCGTCTGCCAGTCTCGACCGTTCTCTGCCGCAATCTGTTTGAACGTCTTCTGCCCGGTCTGCATCGCCGTCTTTGTTGCATTTGACTCTTTCACCGGGTCAATCCATTTCTTCGGCTGTTTAATCCATTCGTGTTGCAGATACTCCTCTTTTCTTTCCCAAAAGTCTGCAATATCCACCTTTCCTGCCAACACGCAGGAGATCACGAAGGTTTCGTATATCTCATCCAGTACGGCCAGAATCTGTTCTTCCTCTTCTGCGAACGTCAACTCATCCTCAATGGCTCCCTGACGCGCAGATGAATAATTTGTCTCGGACATATCGCGGCTCGTTGCCTCGTATGAAATGCCCTGTCCTGCTCCGACGAGACGCTGTTGCAGCTTCACGAATGAAGTGGCATCTGCTGCCTGTCCTGTCGGGTTTACGACCTGCACCTCATCTCCTGCATTCAGTTCTTTAATCATGCCCGGAGTCAGGGTCTTTCCGTCATAACTCGCCTTGTCCTGCGATGCTCCGACGTTTCTTCCGATGCCAGACACCGGAAGAGCCTTCTTGATGAACACTGACAGGCAGGCGGCAATTCTCTCTTTGACTGATACCGCTGTGATGAACTCATTGACATCTCGAATCCTTGTCACTGTCGGACTCATGTCTGACATCTCTCTGATCTGACTCGGACGTTTCTTCGTGTAGTAGAAGATGACATCCGATGCCTTCAGATACACCGGGTTCCCGATTGTATATCCGTCGATCTGGTACTGCCTTATCCAATACCCGACCGGGCGATTGTAGGTATTGTATTCAATGCCGCCGACCACACGATTTCCGTTTTTCTCCGGCATAACGTGCATTGAGTCCAGTTCATCCACTTCGAGCATCTGAAGCGAAAACGGCAGGATTCCGTCTCGTGTGTATCTCTTCACGAACAGGATTCCTCCGTCCACTTTCTTTCTCACGACGGCCATTCGCAGAATCTGGTTCAGGCTCTGCTGTCCTGTCACATCGCAGTTTCTGGCCTTGCACCAGATTTTCCACAATCGTTCCAGTTCCTTGTTGACCACGTTCTTCTTCGTCATTGATCGAAGCTGAAATCCGGTTCCGACAACGTTTCTCTTGTATGCTCCAAGCACGGAGTTCATCACATCAGAGTTCCGTTCAAGGTCCCTTGCTCGTGCTCGCACATACTCTCGGTTCCCTCTGTCAGTTGCCTCTGCCGAATAGTTTGCAACTCTCCACCCGGCATTCAGCCTTGCGTCGTTTCCTGCATCATAGTTCCGCAGTTCGTTTCTCCATGCCACTCTTCGTGCGCCCCATTCAGGAGACACGAATGAGATTGCTGCATCCAACCAGTTCACCGTTCTCACCTCCCATCAAAGAAGGCAACGTATGTATCATCCAGAAGTCCAGATGCCTCCTGCGCGTTCACTTCTGCCTGAAGTTCCTTCTGCATCTGTCGCAGAAGTGACAGGTCTGCTCTGGTCAGTTTTCGGCTTCCGATCTGGTATGACTGGCCTCCGATCAGGACCGTTCGGATTGCTGTGTTGACTTGCTTTAGCAACTCTTCGGTGTTCATTTGTTCCATTTCTTCCATCGACTTTCCTCCTATACCCAGTTTTCATTTGCTTTTATCCACGCTTCTTCAGGAGCATACTGTTTTTCCTCCTGCTGCGGCTGTTCTTGTTCTTCCTCACTGTCCAAGTGCATCGAACGAACTCCTCTGATGTCTGCCGCTGCCAGCGCGTACACTTCTGCGTCGAGGTAATGGTTGTCGATGTGAGAACGCTTCGGAACCCATTTCTGAATCGTTTTCTTGCCCGACTTCGTGTTGATCTTATGCTCCGCAGTCACCTGTTCTGCGTATTCAGTATCGCATCCCTCATATACCATCCATGAGCCTCGACCGTTTGGTTTTTTCATTCTGGCCGCGATCATGTCCTTGTACTTGTCACCATCAACGAGCACCAGATTCATTCCGTGTGCTGCGCTTGTCGGTTTATTGATTTTCGACATCTTGAAATGCGACATCATGGGATTGTTCGAGCCTTTGACTGGCAAGGCCCAGTCTGAATTGTTCGCGCAGAAGTCATATGTTCCGTCCGAATCATATCCAGAGTCAATCAGGCACAAGCACACGACCAGTTTCTGACCGTCTTCTCGCTCATATGCCAGATTCATCACTCTTTCAATGTCCGCAAAAGACATTGCCTGTCCATGTGCGATATTTTGCGATGTGATGTGATCTCCCCATGCTCTTATAGTCCAATACAAGCACGTTTCCTGCACATCGACACCACCAGTCAGCATCCTCGCCCATCCCGGCACTGCAAGTTCTGGCAGATCAGTCTGCCTTTCGGCCACTGTGTCTGCTGTTGTTTTCAGCTTCGTGTCCTCCCACGGCTCTGCCAGCCACGAATTGACGAAGTTTTGCAGTTTCTCCGGGTCATCCTTTGAGTCAAGGAACTCTTTCACAATCTCCGCCCATGACAGGAATCGTGAATACAGAGCATTGAGCCAGTATGACACCTTTCTCGGCTTTCCGATGCAGGTTCCTTTCACATCTCTCCACTCGCCCTGCCGAAGCATCTTGATTTTGTCCTTATCGGTGATCTCGCATCCGCACTCCTGACACACATAGACGGCCTCTTTTGCCCTCTCTGCGTTTGTCATCCCTTCTCCGCTCGGAAAATGAATCTGTTTGAACGCGAACGTGATATACTCTCCGCAGTGCGGACACGGCATGAAATAATGCCTCTGCTCGTCTGCATCTTCGTGAATCTGCCAGACATAGTTCGTCTTCAGCGTCGGTGTTGAGCAAGTGTATATCTTCTTGCTGTATGTGAATGTTCTGGTTCTCTCCTTCGCCAGATTGTAAGGTGATGCCTCTTTTTTCGATGCGCCGTCCATCTTGTCAATCTCATCGAAAAACAGGTACTTGATTGACTTTGATGCCAGTTTTCCGGGAGAACCGGAACCTCGAAGGTATATCTTCATCCCCCGGAACTTCAGGTTCAGTTCCTTCGATGAGTGTTCATAGAATCTCTCCTTGATCTCTGGTGTCTTTGTCAGAGACGGCTTGATTCTGTCATTTGATGTGTCCTTTGCCAGATCATCGCTCGGATATACAATCATCGTCGGTGATGGACTATCCATGATTATCCATCCGAGCATATTGAGCATCGCTTCTGTTCCGCCGACCTGTGTCGGCTTGCAGAAATTGATCTCCTGAATGTATGGGTCATTGAACGCATCCATGATTCCTACCAGATACGGAGTGATGTCATTCGACCACTGGCCGGAGAAGTTGCTGGACTCATCCAGTATTCTGTATTTTTCCGCCCACTGTGAAACGGTCAGCTTTTCCGGTTTCTTCAGTGTGGCTTTAATTGTGTTTACAAATAAATTTCTCGTCCGTTGCCGGGAACGCTGTCGTTCAGACGATGACAAACTCTTTCACCCCTTTACTCGCTTTCGTCCTCGTCCTCTTCCTCGTCCATCTCTTCCAGTATCTGTGATGTGGTATCTTTGTCTATTTTCAATGGGTCATATTCCGACAACTCCTCCAATGTTTGAAAAATTTCTCTTTCCAGAATGTCCAGAATGACATTCACATCATCCTCTGACACGATCAGAGGTGCGACCTTCTGCGGAACGGACAAAAGCCTGTTCTTGAAATTCACAAGCATATCTGTCAGAAACTCCTCCACATCATCTGCCTCATGAAGCTCTCTTTTCAGCTTCCGCAGCTTCAGGATTGAGATTTTCTTCTTGATCTGCTCGTGCTCGGCCTGTTCCTTTTCTTTGTTGTAGCCTGTACCCTGCTGCACTTCCGCTTCCAGCTTGTAATTGATGTATTCAGGGACGCATTTTTCCAAAACATAGTTTTTTTGTTTCTTTTCACTCGACAAACCCTTTGAAAACAAGCCGAACTCGTTCTTTAATTGCCGGACACGACGGTCTGTGATGCCTAAAATGGCGGCGAGTTCTTTCTGATTTACATCCATTTTCTGATTTTCACCTCCATTTCAGCGGCAAAAGAGGAAGGAAGTGCCGTATTTTTTTTGACTTTACAGGCAAAAATACCGGACCTTCCGCGCCCCGCATTCGTGGCCCCCCTGCGGAAGTACCTTGCGCCCTGCCGCCATCGTTGCAGCAGTCGCAGGACACAAAACAGGGAGATCACCTCGTCAGTGTCTCCCTGTGCTCTCGCTCTTGTACTATGTGGCGCGGTCACGTTGCTTCGCTCTCACTCGTCCGCTTGTCCATGCTACCATCATAGCACACTTGAATGTCTCATTGTGTCTCGTGTTTCTCTCTGCCCTGCCTGCTCCCTGTCGTGTCTGTCCACTCTGCTCCTCCTGTGTGTCCTTGCCGCCCTCTCGTGCCTCCTGCTGCCGCCTCCGTCTCCTCTGCTGTCTCTGCTCTCCTGTCCTTCTGTACTGGCTCTCACTGCCTCCGTGCGCTCCACTGCCTGTCCTCTGCCTCTGACTCCTCTTGTCTGCCCTGCTATGTATGTACTGCTGCCGATGCTCCTGCTCTGATCTCCTGCGTGTCAGAGTCTGACACCTGCAACTGCTCCGGCTCTCTTGTCTGCTCCCTATCTGACTGCCCGATATTTCCAGAAAAGAAAACGGCAACGAATACCCCACCTTATTTTTTCGTGGTTCTCCGCTGCCGTGAGATGGATGTGTTGTGACCTGCTCCATGCAGATGCGATGAAGGCGGCTCCTGCTGCCGTTCGTTCATCATGTCCTTTGTGTCTTCATTCCCTTCTTCTTTCTGCGATCAATTCTGTCCGCATTGCTAACCGCTTTTACTTTCTGATTTTCCTGAAAATATTTTCCAGATTTATTTCCCGACTCAATATCCCCACTTTGTTTTTCAGGGGATTTCTTCAGCATCTTCCATTCCTTGTCCAGTTTCCAGTCCGTGTATGCTTCCTCGTTCTCTTCGATCATGCGCTCGATGCGTCCCTTGTTCAGCAGCATCTCAATCGCCTTGTTGTATCTCTTGTTGCACTGGCTCCGTGACATCGGGATGCTCTCCTGAATATCCTTCCATGGCTTCATGTCGATGTGTCGCAGTTCGCAGATTTCTCTTTCCAGACTATCCTGCGGCAGATAATCCAGAATGTCCATCACGCGAACGATCGCCTTCTCCACTTCTTCCTTCTGCGTGTAGATTCTCTCCTCGATGTCTGACATCTTCAGGATGATGCTTGCTGCTCCATTGCCTTCTCCCGAAGAAGATCGCGGCAGTGGCCTATATCCGACACCGCCAATCGGAGCGTCCCTCTCCTCTGCAATCCTGACCAGCCTCTCGTCAAGTTGCTTCTTTCTCTTCTCTGCCCGGTAAATCTGGCCGAGCATCCATTTCAGAATCTCCGCCTTCTCGTTGTTTGTTGCATCCATCTCTTTTACCTCCTGTTTGCTTCGCTCTTTCTTTGCCGCCTTTTCTGACGCTTTTCTTCTTTCCTTGCCTGCATTTCCCTGATTGCCTGAATCTGTTCTTCGTCTGCCCTTTTCTGCTTCTCTGTGTACTCTCTTCTTGTCCTGCCGTCCTTTAGCTGATAATTGAAGTACAGGGTCATCCCGACGATGTACAGTGCCAGTGCTGCGACTGCCAGAAGAATCAGAATGAGCACTCCCCAGCACACTGCTTTTATCACGCTTCTTTTCCTCCTTCCGTTTCTTCTCCCTCTGTTTCTCCTCATGTGTCAGATGCCCGACAGCACAACTCGCCGTCGGGTCTGAATATCCTTCATGATTCTTTCCTGTTCTCACTCCTTCTCCTCCTCTGGTTCCGTTCTGCTCGCAGTAACTGCTGCCGTCTCACCATCGGAATCCCTTTTCGTCTCCGGCCGTTGTTGGTCATAAGTATTTTCATGAGTCTCTGTGCTTTGACGAGTTCAGTTGTGATAATCCTGCTGCTGTCAATGATGTTCTGCTCCAACTGCTCCGCCGTCCATCCGGTTTGCTGTTCCAGTTCCTGGACTGTCATTCCTAGTGCTTCCGCCCATCTCTGAACGAACGGAGTGTCTGACTCTTCTTTCGCCTCTGCTGCAACCTCTGCCTGCAACTCCATTCTTTCGCGTACCTGTTCGGTTGCTTCTTCCAGTGATGCAGATGTCTCTGTTGTGACCTTCAGGATTGCTTCTGCCACTTCTTCGTGTGGCTTCCCTGTCATCTCTGCGATCTGCTTTGAACCTGCCTCGAATCTTTGCAGACGCTCCATTTCTGCCTGTGAGGTGACGATCGGGGCCACGAGTGCCGATTTCTTTTCCATCTCCTCGATTTCCCTGTCCATTTTCTTTGCCCTCTCGATGTCTTCCTCTGTTGCGATCATCGGTGTCAGAACAGGAGTCTCCTCTGTCTTCTTTCCTGTGATTTTCTCTTTAATCCACTTTGCTGCGTCTCTCAATCTCATCTCTTCACCTTCTTTCTCGCCCTTTAGTTGAAAGGCGGTAACTCTTCGCCGTCTGGAATGTTCATGAATCCATCATCACCTGTCATTCCGTACTGATCGTCGTTCCGGTTCTGGTTCTGTTCTGCTGCCGCCTTGCTTTCTGCGAACTCAATGTCACTGACATAGATTTCTGTGGTGTACACCTTTCTTCCTTCCCGGTTCGTGTAGCTTCCTGTTCTGATTTCTCCCTCGACGATCACCTTTGTTCCCTTGTGCGTGTATTTCTCCACAAACTCCGCCTTCTTCCCGAAGGCAACGCACGGAATGAAGTCTGCGTTCTGTTGATTCCCCTGTCTCTGTCCTCTTCTGTCCACGGCGAGCGTAAATCTTCCCACCGCTGTCTGCTCCGGTCCATTTGAATACCGGATTTCCGGGTCCCTTGTCATGCGGCCCATCAAAATTGCTTTGTTCATCATCTTCTCCTTGCTATTTTCTTGAAAAACTCGCTGATGTCATTGATTGCCATTTTCAACACGGTCATAATCGTGACCAGAACGATGATTCCGATCACGATTGCAACTCCTAACATGAACAGGTCAACCACTGCCGACACGCTTGCTCTTGCGATGTCCTCCATCAGTAGTGCCAGCTTGTGCATCTCATTCCCTCCTCTCCATTAGCTTTTTCAGCAGTTGTTCGTGCATTGCTTTATATGCAGAGCACTCCGCCTCTGATCGGATTGTGCTCTCCTGCTGCTTTTTCAGTTCTTCTCGAAGTATCTGGTTCTCTTCGGCCATTTTCTCCGATTCTTCCTTGCTTCTGTCCTTCACGCTGCTCTGAATCTGCTGTTCAGATTTCCGCGAGGCCCCCCCCCGATTGATTTTCGGCTCCTGCCAGTTTGATTCCGAGTCCGATCAGGAGTGCAATGTCAATCTGCTCCATTTCCTTCTCTGATGCCTTACCGACGAAGTTGTTGATTCTCTCCACAGACACCGGAGTCGGCTGTTCGCATAATGCCTCTGACTTTCTTCCGGTGCTCCTGATCGTAACGTGCGTCGGAAGGTCTTTCTTCGGTGCTGATGTCAGGAAAACCACTTCGAGCACATCACTGTGCTTGTTGTTCGCATCGCAGGAGACGATCACCGCAGGTCTGTCCTTTTTCATCTCACTTCCGACGTGTTCCTTGCTTGCGTTGTTGATGTAATAGATTTCGCCTCTTCTGTACTGCTGCTCTGTCTCTGTTTCTTTGAATCCGTTTAATAATGCCATGTCAATTCCTCCCTTTAGTTCGTCAGGTTGTTTTTCCCTGACGGAAGCAACAATTTTAACAGTTTCTCTTCCTTCTCGTTCTGCTCTTGTGCGCCTTTAAGCATCGCCGCCATGTAACTGGTTGTCAGTTGCAGTGACAGGCCGATGTCTCCGCCTGTCTGCTTCATAAATTGCTGAAATGCCATGAAGTGCATCTTCACTGCCTGTTCCATTGCTTCCAGCATCTCCTCGTCATTCATTTTCTTCGCCATTGTTTTCCTGCTCCTCTCTGTATGGCTCCGGTAATGGCTGCCATGCGATAATTCTCAAATCTTTCCAACCGCACGAACCATTCACGAACCCTGACCACGCACCTAGCCATGTGTGTCCGATGCCTGCCATCTGGAAGAGTCTCTGATACTCTCCGAATCGGAAATATTCAAACCACACGAGCACATCTTCGTCATTCTCCGGCATCCGATCTTCCGCCCGAATCCATCCGCCTCTGTATTCCGGTGCTGTCTCGATCTCTTTTCCATCTTCTCCGAACCGTTCCTTGCCTATCCGGTTGTACTCATTGAATATCCTCTGGAACTCCTCGTCCCATCTTTCTCCGTGGCCTGCTCCCTCGCCTGCTGCCACATGAGCCAGTTCATGTGCGAATATCTCCGTCGCGTCCATGATGTTCAGTTCTGCGCTGATTGCGATGACTGGTGTCTCTCCTTTGCTGAACTGCGTGAACCCGAACACTCGGTTTCCTTCATCGTCTTTTATGCTCGGTTCAATGCAGGCTTTGTATTTCTTGTCTGGATAGAGACTCCGAAAAGCCTCATCCAGAATCGCGAATGGTGAATTTATAAAAATCATGTTTTCCTCCTTATGCTCCGTACTGCATAGCAGGCTGATCTGCATACTCTGCTGCATCTGCTCCTGCCTCTTTCAGAATCTCCTGCTGCCGGATGCCTACGACACAATATCCGTCTTCCAGTGCTGATGATGTTCCTGCATCGTCCATGCAGACGATTTCCAGTGCCAGTTCTCTTCCGGTTGCTCTGCCCTGCATAAATTCAAGCGCGCTCACGATCATTCCGGTTCTGATCTTGTCATTTTTCAGAATCAGGTATGGTCTTCTTCCAGCGATCACATCCTCGAAGGTGTCCGTGGAGAGTCTGATGTACTCCTTTTCCTCCCTGCTATCAGATGGGAGATTGTTCATCTTCTCTTCCTGCTCCTGCTCGCGCAGCTTTCTGGCTGTTTCTCTGTCGATAGCTGCCTGCTCCTCATCGTACCTCTGCTCGTCTGTTTTCTCCGCCTCTGCCTTGTTGACATACTGATCGCAGTTCTCGCAGGTTCCTGTCTTCACGTTACAATCTGCGTATCTCTTGCATGAGTAGCACAATGATGTGATGCTCTCTGGATGCGCCTGCTCCCACTCTTCCTCATGCTCCTGTTCTTCTTCCTGATCGGACTCTTCTTCGTCCTCCGGTTCCTCATAGTCCTTCGGATATTCCATCTGTCCCGGTAACGTGTCAGACTCTGACATCTCTTCCGGTTCTGTCCGCTTCGCTTCTCTGACCTCTTTCCATGTCGGGGCCTCACCCTCTTCATGTGCCTTCAGCATCTCCTCCTGATCTTCTTTCGGCATTCCAGAGAGTTCATATGCAGCAGAGAACGTCAGCTTGCCTTCTTTCAACTGCTCCACGAACTCCGGCAACAAATTGCTGTTGATTCCATCAATCTGTGCCACCTTCGTTCCTGACAGTTTCATAATGTTCGCCACAACATCTCTGATCTTCTTTCCATCCAGTTTCATTCCCTGAAGTGTCAGTCCGTGCTCTTTCATGTACTGCAAGGACTCTTTCAGCTTCTGTGCTTCTTCAAGCTGATCTTTGATGTTCTTCGTTCTGTATGAGTTCGCAACGATGATCTGCACCATCTCCTCGTGTTCTTCGGCAGGTGTCAGAATCTGACACGTTGCCACCTCGAACTCTGAATACCCTTTTTCGAGCAGAAGGTTCAATGCTCTCCATCTCATTTCACCAGAGATGATTCTGTACTCTCCTTTCTCGCAAGGGTCATATGTAACTGCCATATTCTCAATCAGTCCCACGGCGAGAATGAGGTTCGACAACTCCTCAATATCCTGTCTGGAATAAAAGTTCATGTCATTGCTGTACATCTTTTTCACGCTGATGTCTCTGGTTCTGAACCGTGCCTTCGGTCTTTCTTCTGCTGCCGCTTTGCTGTTCCGGTTGATTGCGTCCATGACGCTCCATCCTGCTGCCATCACTTATCCTCCTTCGTCTCTGTATCTGATGACTTATCCACAATATCCACATTCACTGACGGGATAACTACTCCTTCAGTACCACCTGAATCTGCTTCAGTTCCTTCTGGCTTGCTTTCGCAATGTCCAGATGCTCGTCCGATGCTTCCTCGTCGATGTATTCCTGAATCAGTTCTTTCAGTTCCTCCGGGTCAATCACGATCTTCAGGTGCTTCACCATTGCTTCTCTGACCAGCTTTGAGCACTGCTTGTCTGTCAGGTCCCTTTTGTTGTCAATCTCCTTCAGTGCTTTGTCATATGCTTCTGTATCAAATCCGTAGCAATTCATCAGTTTCTTTACAAACCAATCGCTCCGTTTCTTCTCCGTCTCTGCTTCTTCTGCCTTCGCTCTTAACTCATCCAGCGTGTCCAGACTAATCGTTGCCGTTCCTTCCATGCCGTCTGCCTCCTTTCTGCTGTTGCTTGATTCTTCGTCTGATCTTGTTCTTCCATTTCTTCCTTGTCCGTTTCTTTCTTGCGTGTCTTGCGAGGTTTCTCTATTTCTTCGGGATGTCATCCTCTTCTGCCGCTCTATACAGGCCAAGAGGGAGCACCATCGGAGGCCAGCGGTCCGCATAGGCCAGACCGCCGTTCACCATCATTCCTGACATTCCTGCCATGCTGCCTCCTCCGCTGAACCATCCTCCGAACATCATCCTTTATCCCTCCATGTCTTTCAGCAACTCTTCTGCTACTTCTCTGTAATCCTTTGCGACGATTCCGCTCTTTGAGAACTTCGGCAGAGGTACGCGCTCCATTGTTGCCTTCTCTGCCACGATCGAGCGTCTGATTGCCGTCTGGAAGCAATCCTGACCGGATGACGCTTTCAACCACTCCTCAACCTGAAGACTTGTCATGTTCTTCTGACGCATCGTCATGAGCAGTTTCATCCTGATGTCTGGATTGAATCCTCGCAGGTCTTCCAACTGCTCCTCCATGTTCACGATCGCCTCGATCTCGAACCCTCCGACCTTCACCGGAAGAATCACGAGGTCTGCTGCCACCAGAACATTCGTCACTGTCATGTCCATCAGGAGTCCGCAGTCTACGATGCAATAATCGTATCTGTCCTGAATCTCCTCCATCGCCATCTTGAAGCGGAGAATCTGGTTGTCCTGTTCCAAGAGGAGCAGTGTCATGTTCGTTCTCATCAGGAATCCGTTCGCCGGAATGATACTAATGTTTTCGTATGGTGTCTCGTCAATCAACTGCTCTGTGCTATATGTACCACCGATTGCCCGGTGCTTTTCTAATAACTCCGACATTCCGATGCCCTGCGGCTCGAATCTGCCGTACAACATTGAGATGTTTCCCTGCTGATCTGCGTCAGCGATGAGCACTCTCTTTCCATGCTCTACTCCGAGGATGTATGCCAGCGATGATGCTGTCATCGTCTTTCCGACTCCGCCCTTCTGTGTCATAACTGCAATAATTTTCATGATGTGTGTCCTCCTGTTATCAATTTCAATTTTCTTCGCAAGCGTTCTGCGTGTTCATTCGTCACGATATACTCTCCGCACTCCTGCCTCCACATATCCTTGTGCCTTGTGTCTCCGTCGTACCATCTGCACTCATCGCAGACGAAGCAAGGTTCTTTTGCTTCTCCGGTACAGTTGTCTATCGTTTCCACGTTGTTTGCACAATGGTTGCAGAGGCATCTTCCGCACGGAAAAGCGCAATCACTTCGTCTCATGCTGTTCTGTATCTCGCATTTTCGTCTTCCCGGCTCCTCGCCCAGCTTTCCAGTTCATCAATCGCTCTCTTGTAGCAAGCAACGTCATCGTCCTCTTCGACTTTGATGATCTGCTTCCGATCGGGACCGTCTCCCTGATAAATCTTGATGAATCCGGGCCTGTTCATGGAGAATCTGCTGTGAACACGCAAGTTGTATCTTCTCCCGATAGGTCTGTACACCTCATAGAACTTTCTGACTACTGCTGCATATTCATCCATGCTCCTGTCCTCACTTTTTCTTCAGTGGCGAGATTGTGCCTTCTTTCCAGACACTGTTGTTCGGTTCTTTCATCCACTGTGGAGACAATAACTCGCAATACTCTCGCAGCACCTCCACCGCATCCTCTGATGTGTAACAGGTTGCGACGTAGTGTCCGACTGCTGCCATGTCAGTCAGGAACTCTTTCTGCGACTTCTGGTGCTTTCCGTCTCCGAACTTCATCTCGATGTACAATCCGCAGTAAATTCCTTTCGGGTACGGCAGGCAGAGATCAGAGACACCTGCCTTCACTCCCATCTGCTTCAGTTTGACCGCCTCTGCCTTGTTTCTGCTGCCTCCGTTTGGAATGTGATGCAACCACTTCAATTCCGGGTACTGTCTCTCGTTCCAAGCCGCCCACGATGCCACGTTGATCTGCTCCGTGTCCTCGCTTCGCTTTGCATATCTCAAATTCATTCCTGCTCTGCCTCTCTTTCATCCTGTACTGCTGCCGCTATCTCTTTCTCATTCAGATCGGACTCGTTGCTGATCTCAATGCAGAAGATCGGCTGCCCTCCGTCCGTGATTCCGAACATCTCTCCGTCATACTTCTTCCGTTCCTTCGGATTCGCCGCAATGACCACCACTTCGGATTCTGCATCGAACCCCTGAAGGTACTCAATCAACTCTTTCTTCAGACCCAGCTTCCAGAGAAGCCAGTCTTTCAGACCTTCCTTGTCGGTATAGTATCTTGTCCAGATTCCTTTCCGGTCCCTGATGACCATTCTGGCCGTCTCTCTGCTGATGCGTTTATACTCTTCCTGTTCCGGTGAGAGTCCCTTGCGCTTCAGTTCTGCAAGCACGGTATTGATGCAGTATGCCTCAACCTTCCCGATTCCTGCTGCGTTCAAGATGCTCGCCTTCGCATCTTTCAATGCGGTCTGTGCAGCTTTTTCGCTCTTTCTCTTCATCGCTTCGTATGTGATCGGCTCTGGTGTCAGGTGCTTCGCCGCATCCGCTTTCAACACATATCCTTCTTTCACTGCTTTTTCTCCTTTGCTTCCTTCGTCTCCTGTTTCAGTTCCTGCGCCCTTTCCAGAATGGCTCTGTTGTATTCGTACTCATGCACCCCATAGGCCCATAGATTTTTCTGTGCTCCCCGGAGTCCGTAGTTATACGCGGCCAGAACGTCATATGGCAACTGCTCCGCCGGAACGGTTCCCTTCAGCTTCTCCTGAAGTTCTGACAGGATGTCCACCCCGACTCTCACGTTCTGGAATGGCTGCGTCAGGTCTGTGCAGTTCAGTTCCTTCATGCGCTCCTGCTGCCATTTCTCTGCGATCTGCATGAGTCCGACAGGTGCTCCGCCGTCTCCGGCAGCGTTCCACACGCACTTGCTCTCCCTTTCAATCAGGGCGAACACCATCTCATAATCCACATCGTTCTGCTCGCAGATGATGTATGTGTACACCTGCATGATGACAGGGAACTGACCGCCTGCTTTCTTGCACTCTTCAGTTATTTCGTGATAGTAGAATCCTTCCACCTGATCTCCGCTCCAATCCTGCGACATCGTGTTGTATGGATATTCATACTGACCATAGATGTCGCAACCATATTCCTGCTGCATCCGCAGTTCCTGTCTGGTCTGTTCTTCCTTCGCTGCCATCACCTGTGCATTGATCTCTTTCTCTCTTCCGCACCTTGCGATGCTCACCGCAACTCCGGTCAGGAGCACGACTGTTGCCACTCTCTTCCAGTTAATCCCTCTTGCGAGTGCTCTTGCGATTCTGACCGCCTTTCTTCGCCTTGCTCTTCTTCGTCTTCTCACTCTTCTTCCCTCCTTTCTCCTCCTGCTGTTTTCTCATTCGAGCATATATGTAATACTGGCCGTTCCACTTGTTGTACTTGATCACTGATTCCGTGTACTCATAACCCTCTGATGCGTACCACTTGTTCAGATGCTCCTGCACTGGAAGTATACCGTTGACCATCTTGTCCACATGGCTCTGCTTTGTCTTGTAATGATTCTTGTGTTCATCCGGTTTCTTCAGGTTCTTCGATGGAGTCCAGATTTTTTGATATTTTCCTTCTTCAGAGTCCTTCCCCTTGCCCTTCGGCTTTGACACATATTTCGCCATCCCCACGAGGCCGTTTTCGTCTTTCTGAAGGCGGCGAACCTGATTCCTCTTTCCGTATGTCCAGAGACTTTCCACTGTGTCCATGTCCATGTCTCCGTCGAGTACGATGTGATGATGCCATCTGCCTTTGTCTCCTTGCTCCGTAACATACACATACCGAGCGTTCGGAAGACCTCTCTTCTTTCTCTGGTAGTTCAGGCGGCGGATGTAGTTCTGCATATGGCTCTTCGCCACTTTCATGCTTGCAGGTGTGTACTCTGCTGAATAGGTGAACGTGGCCCATATGTCTCTGTCACCAAAGTTCTCATTGATGACCCTCTCACACTGCTTCCTGCTGTTCTTCTCATTCAGGTTCCTCTGTGCCTGTCTATCCTTCTTCCTTCTGCCCTCCTCTGGAATCTCTTCGACTCTCTTCCTGGTGAACTCTGGATATATCTCGACTTCCAACTGCTCCCCTGCTTTGATCTCCTTTGTGGCATACACATACTTGATCTTCTTTCCATCCATCATCCTCTTGATGATGTCCTCTTCCAGATTCTCAATCTGTTTCTGATATGCCTCTTCATAGTCATACTCTACATAGACATTCTTCTTTCTCCGTCTCCTGCTCTGCTCCATCCTGAATCACCTCTGTCACTTCTCTTTATCGTTGAAGTGTTACTATCCATTACAAGTCCGCCGAACCGCTTCTGGACGCTTGTTTTGATTGACTTTTCAGGCCGTTCGCAGTACAATAATACCGAGATGTGTGTTGACCTGAACGTCAACGAATCGCCTTCGGAAGCCTGCAAGCAATTCCGAAGGCTTTTTCATTTCATGCACTTCTTTTCTCTTCTCTATCTGTCTTTTTGGTTACACTTGTCAATTTCACTTTTGCTGAATCCTCCCGGCTGTTGACGATCATTGCGATCGCAGCGAATACCTTCAGCGCATCCGGTTGTGTTCTTACTGCCATGTTGATTCCTCCTTCATTGCTTTATCACTCTGCACCGATGTAGTTCAGAACTTTCTCGATCATCAGGTCATAGAACTCTTCAATCACATCCTGAAGAACAAATCCTCTGTTGTCTGTGTCTGTCACGCTTATTTCGTCCCAGTCTCCTTCCATTCCGAGCTGTTCTCTCATCTCCTCGAATGTTTCCTGAACGATCTCCTGTGTTCCAGAATACTCGCATCCTCTCGACAGTTCTTCTCTCAGTCTTTCGTCCGCTCTGATTCTTCTTTCCTCATCGCTTCTCACTCGTCTTCTTGCCATATTGCGTTCGCCTCCTTTTTGCAATCTCTTTCCATGTAATAGTCATACAGGAACTCTCTCTGTGCCTTTGTGTACTCTTTGACCGGATTCTTTGTCGGAAAAGCAATTCCTCGACTCGGATTGTGCAAGAGAACCCACCCTCTTTCGACGAGCCAGTCTCCTGCTCCGATCAGGCCGACATTGCATTTTGTCTGCAAGTCAATGTCTCCGTTCATTGCTTCCTCCGGGAATTTTTCGCTCATGTAATTCTGCGCCCATTCCTGATGCGCTCCCCATTCCACTCCATGAAAAGTTCCGTCCGGCTCTAACCATCCATAATCCTCTGTGGTGTGATTTTCTTCATCCATCATTCGTTTCATGAAACTGTCGAGCGAATCCTGCTGTCTATCCTCCGCAGTCTCTTCTCCGAGTTCCTTTCTGATTTCTCTCTGTGTGCTTTCCGATATGTGGTCCATTGCTACGTCCCACCGTTCAATCATCCTCCGCAGGTCTTTCTCTGCTTTCTTCCGTCTTTCGACTTCTTTCCAGATGTTCATGCTCTGCGGCATCTGCTCTTCTTCTCCCGGTTCGTATGTTTCGAGATGATATGTACCTGCTGCCGTGCTCCCCTTCAGAGCGGCACGGCCGAGCAGAATGTCTTCTGCATATCTCCTGATCTGTGCCTTCGGTGTGTCTGTTCCTGTCATGCTGTCCATCAGAATCTCAATGACTTTCTCGTGGCTCTTTTCTCCGGTGTAAAACCATTCTCTCGCAAGCTGCGTGATGAACTCTCCGTGAATGTCGAATGAAATTCTTCTCACTATTGGTCCGTCGTTCACCTTTGTTCCTCCTTTCTGTGCTGTCCGAGTTTTCTTGCCATCGCTTCGATGACAGTCACTGTCACTCCGTTTCCTGCCTGCTTGTATAGCTGACTGTCTGAATTGACGAACTCTGCTTTCTCAAAATAGTCATCCGTCCATCCTTGCAGTCTGAAACATTCCTTCGGTGTCAGTTTCCTGATTGCTATGTAACATTGATATTTTTCATACCAGACCGCATATACAACCAGTTCTTCCGATACCTGAACGAAGATTCCCTGATTGCAACTCGTGTCGAGTGTGTTGGCGATTTCTTTTCCGACTCTTCCTCTTCTTGTCTTGCTGTTTGGCATTGAGAAGTTCACACTGTCAATTCCCACTCTGCATTCTGCATAACCTTGTTTCGTTGCTTCTTTGACTTCAATCGCGATTCCGTGCCGGTCCTGTCCTGTCAGCGTGAACATTGGTTCTCCATCTTCTTTGAACCTTCTTCCGTTCTGACGTTTCTCTGCCCTGTCTGGTGTTAATACCGGAATAGCGATTCCGCTATCTTGCCCTGCATGGTTCGATGCTCCTTTGTAATATCTTGCCTTCAGGCATCGTGCCTGCCCCGTCATCTTCGATCCTTCACGACACAAGTCAATGAAGCATGGCAAGGCAACATGGTGTTCCCTTCCGCCACCTTGACAAGTGCTTATTGCTTCTGTGATTCCATCTTGTGCAAATACCTGCGTATTTCTTTTGTAACCGTCCCTGTGACCTATTATTTGAATACTATCTTCTCTGTCTGCTCTTTCGACAGGAAATACTTCTGCGGAGCCTCTGCCTCTAAGATGCCCGATAATGAAACACCTTTCTCTGTTCTGTGGCACTCCGAAATCTTTGGAGTTGAGCACCTGCCATTCTGCATCATACCCCCCCTGCTCCATTTCAATGAGCAGTCTGGCGAAATCCCATCCTCCATTAACACTAAGCAAATTCTTAACGTTCTCAATGAAAAGGTAAGTGGGTCTATTTTCTTCTTCGAGTTGTCCGATAAGGTACATAACTCTGAAAAACAAACTTGAACGGTTCCCTTGAAATCCAAGCTGTTTTCCTGCAACGGAGATGTCCTGACATGGGAATCCGAAGCACCAGCAATCTGCTTTTGGAATGTCTCCGGCATACACCCTTCTAATGTCATTTGCATACCATTCTCCATTTCTGTATTCCTCCTTCAATATTTCTTTTTGCCGTTGTTTCAGTGGCATTTTGTCCAGGAACTCTCTCTGTTCCTGGGTGAGCAGGTGCATCGAGGTATAGCTTGCAGTCGCGAACTTGTCAAACTCGCAAAAGCCGACGCATTCATGCCCTGCTAATTCCATTCCTCTGCGGAACCCTCCGACTCCGGCAAAAAAATCAATGAATTTCATTTTTCTTCCTCCACCTTCTTTCTGGCAAGCGTTCTCACCGTGTCTGCCTTTTCACCTTAAAAAGTGCTAAAACCTGTTATCCATCCATACAGTGTTCTGGCAGACTGTACGCGCCGCCATGTTTTCACGATGCTCCGATAATGTCTTTCGGCTTGCCATCATCAGTGAACACGTTGCCGTCGTGTTCAGACAGGGCGGATGCCCTGTTTCGGCTTTTATTACATATCAAGCAATTCTTTCAGGAGTTCTGCTGTCCACTCTGTCAGTTTCTTTCCTGATTCCAGATACTGTTTCAATGCTTCTCTCTGTTCTTTCATTTCCTCCCGTGCCGGAAGCTCTGCCGTTTTACCTCCCTGCTCTATCGCTTTGAAAATCGCATACAGCACGAGCAGGCAATCTTCTTTGCATTCGTACTCGGCAATTTCTTCGGCGCATCCGTCAAACACCTGAATCGTGTGTCTGACCTCTTCTTTCTTCCCCTTCTTAAAGTTCTCTTCCTCATATCCGATTCCCTCAATGTGACCTTGCATATTGAAAATCCTTGTTTTGTCCTGTGATAAAATGAACATCCTCTTCTCCTTTCGTTCACTTGAAACTGTATTCAGCAACTTCTGCGTTTGGTCTGACTTTGATGTCTTCTTCATACATAAATGCTTTGCACTGGAAGAACTGGACTGAATGGTCAAATGATTCCTTCACCTTGTTTGCTGGAAGAATCACTTCTATCACTGCCACTTCATCGTGTCCTCTGATTGCCACGAACTTCGCTGCGTCCTGTGGCTTTTCACAGAGGTACACGCAACCGTCCCATCCTCTTTTCACTACTCCGTCAGCAATGATCTTCTCCATCGTCTCCGGTGTTGCCGCATGATAATATTTCTTTCTCATTCTCTTCCGGCCCTCCGTCTTTCTCTCTTATCCAGTTCCTCCATCACTTTTCTGTATCTGCTCCGGTTTGCTTTCTGTTTCTTGTACTCCTCTGCGAATCCATGCACATCTTCTCTGGCAAAGGTTGACGCTGCCATCTGATCTGCTGCCCTCTCCATCTTTCCGATTGACTCTGCCTCCTTGTCATGTGCCATGCAATACATTTCCTGAACCAGTTCTTCAGGAATCTCATTCGCTTTTGCCTCTGCCCTCGCATTGCAGAGCTCCGTGTTTAGTTCTGAAATGGTTGCTCCTCTCTTCTCGACGGTCTTCTTCAGGTCTTCAACCTCTTTCTTCAGGTCTTTGTTCTCTGTCTCTGCTTTGTCTGCTCTCTCCCACGCGATCTCTGCGTTTTTCTTCATGCTGTACGCAGTATCTTCTCGAATGTTGTCCTCTGCTAGTTCCAGAACTCCCTCCATCGCGAATCCGACGTAACTGTTTTCTCCGAGTCCTTCCACGATCTTTCTGATCTTTTCGATTGCCTGTCTTTCCTGATCTTTCGTTGTCATATTTTTACCCCCTTAATGCAAACATATTGTCTGGATACTCTTTGCCGTATTCCTCGCATATTCTGAATCCATTTACTTTTTTCAGTTCTTTAAAGAAACAACTGTTCATCTCGTCCGCCCATGCTCCACCTCGAATCGGTATCGTCTCACATGTGCCGCTATCTGCCTCTCTCGTTTTTCTTACGATGCTCATTGCTTTCATGTATGCCTGCTCGTCATTATCTGCTTTGATTTCCCATGTCATCATGCAGGAATCCACAAGGCAATCTGCTAAAACCAGATATTCCTTTGAACCGATTTTTGTTGTATCTTTTTCTTCTTTTATCAGCCACACTTGTTCATCCTCGCTGCACACTCCGAAGTATTCATCTGTTCTTGTGAAGAAAAATTCAATTCCATAAAACTGCTTGATTGCCAGTTTGAACACTTCCCATCTGTCCTGACAGCTTCTGCAAGTGTTGTCCCAGTATTTGAAGCCGAGTCCCTGATCTGGATTTCCGATTCCCGGTGTTGCTTTTCTTCTTTCGTCAATGGCCTTGTCCCATGTGCGAATAGTTTCTTCTAATTCGCCGCCCATTTCTGTCTTCATGAATTTCTCTTTATTCAGTTTCATGTCTGTTCTCCTTATATGTACTCCCCGGCATTTCCGCCGGGGCCTGTTCTATGCAGTCAGTCCTGCCTGCTTTGCCATCTGCAATCCGATCATGATTCCTTTGACTTCACGCTTCTCGCCGCTGGTCAGCTGCTTCAGCAGTGAAATCATTTCCTCAATGTCTTCGGTTTGTTTCTTCAGTTCCTTGTTATCCATTTCAAGAGTTGCTGCTGCCATGTGTGTTCCTCCTTTCTTTATGCTGTCACTGGCTCGTAATCTTCGAGCAGTTCCTTCAGGTTCGCTTTTCTCCAACGATGGAGCCGTCTGTCTCCGGTGATGTTCTTCACTGGTTCCGGGAGCGGTTCGCCTGTAATGACGTTTCTTTCCCAGTACAGATACTGTTTTAATGAATTGTGATAGTGTCCATCGTTATGCACTTCTATGTATTTGTTTGAGTTCCTTCGATTTCTGTATACCTGAATCGTTGTCACTGTTGTTGCCTCCTTTATGATGATGTGTGTTTATCTGTGCCCTATGCCTACATTATAGTGCCCTATGCTCACGTTGTCAACTCTTTTTTGTCCCCTTTGCCAACTTTTCTGATTGACTTTCTTTTTATGCAGTGGTATTCTTTGTTTAGAAAGGAAGGTGAATGCAATGACGCAAGGCGAGCGTGTAAAAGAGATCAGAACCGTTCTTTCCTTAACGCTTGAAAAATTCGGTGAAAAATTAGGTGTTGGAAAGACGGCCATTTCTAAAATAGAAAAAAACGAACGATCTCTCACTGACCAGATGGCGAAATCCATCTGTCGTGAATATAACGTGAATTATGACTGGTTAATGGATGAGGATGGAGAGATGTTCTCCGATCTGCCGCAGACTGTTCTTGATGAACTCTGCTTGCAGTACGAACTGGATGACCTCGACCGATTCATCGTCGAGTTATATGTCGGACTTCCGAAGGATGTGAGGGATGGCATAAAAGCGAGGGCGAAGGACCTTATTCAGAAAAGGAATGCTTCAGAAGAGAAAAAATAAAAAAGGGAACCCATCTGGATTCCCTTCTCTTCGTGTCGGCTACTGATATATGTATATGTACTTGATAAACTCATATATTCTCTTCAGGAGAGTTTCAGAGTCTATCTTGTTCAGCAGTCCGATTATTTTCTGCCGAATATCCATTTTCATCGCCTCCTTTTGAAAATATTACCATTTTTTTCAGGCTTCGTGAATGGGTTCGGCTCTCGTTTCCGTAATTACGGAAATCGTTCTGTGATCTGCGTATCATCGCAGCTCATGTGATATACTTATTTATATTCAGAGTCATAGAGAGCACTGATCTTCGTGTCAAGCGCAATCGCTATGGCTTCCAGTTGCCGGAGCGTCGGAGATGTCAGACCGTTCTCAATCGTATTCAGTGTCGTTTTGCTGATTCCGGTCATCTTTTCCAACTGCTTCAGTGTTACATTTTTTTCAGTCCTTGCCTGCCATGTTAGTATTTCCATCATTCCCTCCTTGTGGTGAACTATTATGTATTCATCCAAGAGGTTTGAAGGATGGCAAGGAAAAAATTTATGTGGGGTTTGCTATGAGAAAATATAATAAATGGGCCGCCTTGTTCGGCGGATGGTTTGGTCTTCATCGGTATCTTTCCGGTGAGATCGGAATGGGTATTCTGTACACATTGACTTGCGGCGGATTCTGTATCGGATGGATTCGTGATATATGCGTTTCTTTTTCATCTCGATCTGACGCATGGAGTCAATGGTCCGATGTGTGTGGAGAAGCTGCCGAGGCGCGAAAACGTCGTGCTCTGAATGGTGAACTTACTCCTGTACATATTGACCTAAAAGCAAAGACAGGCACTTTCGCAGGTTCCGAAGGCGGACAGTATCACACCACTTTGTCCGGTTGCACTTGCCCGGACTTCCAGAAGAGGAAAGTTCCTTGTAAGCATATGTATTATCTTGCTATAAAATGCAATATTGAAATCTAAACATAGAAAAAGACAGTCCCTGACAAGAACTGCCTTTCCCCATCATTTCCTATGTAGCACATAACTTCATAGAATACAGATTCGCAACCTTTATTCTACCACGAAGTTGTGCTGCTGCATAGCTTTATTTTTTTACGCTTTTTTTACGGCAGAAAGAAGGTTTTTATGAATAGTACATACTTCAGACCGCAACCGGAACTCTTCGGCCTGCGTGTTGTTAAATATATACGTTGTTCCCATGACGGTCAGGTCCTTCACGGTGACACTCTGGAAGCACAGGACGCTCTCCTCGATGAGTTCATCAAAGTGAATCGCATGGTGCTGATTGACACTTTCATCGACGAGGCCCTGACTGCCCGGAAGAAATTCACTCGACGGAAGGAATTTGTCCGGCTTCTTGATGGTGTCCGTGCTCACAGCTTCGACATGATTCTCTTTACAAAACTTGACCGTTGGTTCAGGAATATCGGAGACTATCACAAAATTCAGGAGATACTTGAAGCAAACGGAGTCCAGTGGAAGGCGATCACGGAGTCCTACGACACCACCACCACGAACGGCCGCCTGCACATCAACATCCGTCTGTCCGTTGCACAGGATGAGTGCGATCGTGACAGCGATCGAATCAAAGACGTATTTGCGTACAAACTGAAGAATAAAACCTATCTTTCCGGCTCTCTTCCTCGTGGCCTGAAGTTGGATGCAGAGAAACACGTTGTCATTGACCCTGAATGGCATCAGTTCGCCCTTGATATGTTCGATCGTTTTGAATCCACTTGTAGCAAGAGAGGAACGCAGTTATTCCTTCAGGAGAAATACGGCATCCGTGTTTGTTATGATACCGTCGTTCGTTATCTTCGGAACCCTCTTTTCATGGGCCAGTATCGTGATGACCCTGACTTTTGTGAGAAGACGATCAGTCGTGAACGGTTTGAACGCATACAGAATCTTGCGATCAGGAATGTTCGCATCCGTCACACTCAACAGTTTTATATTTTTTCCGGTCTTCTGATCTGTTCTTCGTGTAATCATTACATGACCGGAACTGTCACATATAGAACGCTTGCAGATGGAAAAGAAAAGACATATAAATCTTACAGATGCAATTTTAAAGCGCAGTCAAAACTTTGTGACCGTTCCAAGCATTACCGCGAAGAGTATGTCGAAGAATATATGCTTCAGCATATCCGCCCTGCTCTTTCCTCTTATGTTGCAGATTTTGAAGTCACTGCTGCCGCTGCTGCAAAAAAGGACCCTGCCATTGAAATTGCAAAAGTGGAACGTAAGATGAAGAAACTGTATGACCTTTTCATGGACGATCTGATTGACAAGGCTTCATACAGAAACGAATATGAGAAGTTTCAGTCGCAGATTGACAAATTGAGAAGTTGTCCTGCTGCTCCGGTTCGTAACCTTGACAGCATAAAGAAGATGCTTTCTGATGATTGGGAAACTGTGTATCATACTTTCAGCGATCAGGAGAAGAATGTGTTTTGGAAGTCCTTCGTGCAGTCAATCACTGTTCACGAGGACGGAGAAATGGATATTGTTTTTTTATGATCTTGTTTCTACTAACTACGCACCTCCTGTAGGCTCATCTGCCAGAAACAGAGACGGCTTTGTAACCAGCGCTCTGGCAATAGCAACCCTCTGCTGCTGGCCACCGGAAAGTTCTGTAGGTTTGTGCTTCATTCTGTGTGCCAGTTCTACACGCTCCAGCGCTTCTTTTACCCGTTTCTTACGTTCACTGTGACTGATTCCCTGATAGATCAGAGGAAGTTCCACGTTCTCTTCTGCTGTCAGTTTCGGAAGAAGATTAAAGTTCTGGAAAATAAAACCAATCTTATGATTGCGGATCCTGGCAAGTTCTGTTTCCGTATACTGCTCAATGGAAATACCGTCAAGAATATACTCTCCCTCATCGGCAGTATCCAGGCATCCGATAATATTCATCATAGTAGATTTACCACTTCCCGAAGGACCGATGATGCTGACAAATTCTCCTTCATTAATCTCCATATTCGCATGGTCCAGAGCATGCACGACTTCCTCACCGATGTAATAGGTTTTTGATACGTCCTTTAATGTAATCATGCCGTCACCACCTTTACATATTCGGCATGCCACCCGGGCCTCCGCCCTGGCTGCTTCCACCGCCTTGACCGCCATTTCCTCCAGGGCCTCCATTTTCACCGGATGGCATATCTCCACCAGGACCTCCATTTCCACCGCCAAAGTCACCTCCCGGACCTCCATCAGATGAGTTTGAATTACTATTGGTATTTCCGGTCTTGTTGTAGTAAACAGTATCGCCTTCTTCCAGGCCATCTGTAATCTCTACCGTAGTGCCATTAGAGAGGCCTGTAGTGACTTCTTTCTCTCCGGAAAGATTACCGTCATCATCCTGTTCTGTGTAAACAAATACTTTGCTGCCTTCCTCCTGAAGTGCATTTACCGGGATAGTAACTACGTTCTCCCTGCTGTCGATCGTGATGGTCGCAGAAGCATTCATGCCCTGTTTCATACGGTCATCCTTTGGAATTGTAAGATTAACTGTATATTTAGCAACGCCACCGCTGGCAGATGCGGTATCTCCAATAGCAGTTACTTCACCGGTAAATGTTTCATCTTCAATGGCATCTAGTTCTACTGTTGCTTCCTGTCCCAGTTCTACGGAATTGATATCCAACTCATCTACACTGACTGCAAGTACCATGTCTTCATTGGAGGAAATCGTAAATGCCTCTACATCTGTACTGTAGGCTGAAGTAATGTCCGTGGAATCAGAAGTACTTGTTCCGGATGTTCCTGTAGAACTGCCCGTCTGTGTGCTGTCTGCTGCACTGCCGGATGCAGACTGTGTTCCCGCTCCCGATGCGCCGCCTGATGTGTTGCCGCCTGTACCAGATGTTCCTCCTGTGTTGCTTCCTGACATGCCATTCTGATTTTCTCCTGAGGTATTTCCCTGACTATTATTTCCCGAAGCTGTGCCATCTGTATTTCCTGAGACATTTCCCGAATTATTTCCTGTGTCCGTTCCATTACCTGACTGGTTATTATTGGAATTATCACCATCTGCGAATCCACCTGAATTATTATTGTCTTTTCCATCTTCGGAATTGTTGTCTGAATTGCCGGAATTATCTGGGAAATCTGCATTATTTCCTGCTGTCTGTGGATATGTAATCGTAAAAGTAAGCGTACTTCCATCTGATGAAGCACTGACTCCTGAAAGAATTCCTGTATCAATTCCGCTGATACTATCTCCGGTAAATACATATCCCGCACCTGCATACAGAGTTACATTCGCCTGATAAACCATACCTGCCTGGAAACTGCTGTCTCCCGGATTCCAGCTTATGTTTCCTGTATAAGAACCATCAGATGCTGCAATGTTTCCTGCCGGAGTACCGCCTGTAACCGGTGCAGCTATTGCCAGAGTCCCTGCTGAGCTCTGACCTGCTGTTGTGATGGTTAATGTAAGAGTTGTGGAATCCATGTCAGCTGATGATTCAGCGTTTTCCTCTGCATCTGCTGCAAATGCATCAACATCTTCCTCATTACTGCACTCACTAGCTGCCGCTTCCGCTTGTGTCTGTTCTTCCTGATCTGTTATTTTTTCTATATTTTCTACGGTCTCGTTTTCATCTGTATTTTCTGATGAAAGCGTAATAATTTTATAACTGGTTCCGGCAGGCATCTGCATCGTTGAAGACAGTCCTATAATCCCTGCCTGACTATTGGATATTGTTTTGGCTGCTGTTCTGTTATCGCAATTTACAGTGAAACTTACAGCAGAAACTTTTGTTTTTCTGTTTTCGCTTGCTGAAATGTTGTTATTTACAGAACTGTTTTTACTCTTGCCGGAATCTGTGTTCTTCCCCGTAGAAGCAGTATAGGACATTTTAGATACATTTACTGAGCCTGAGCTTCCTGCTGAACCGGAAGAGGTACTTGAAGAACTGTCAGAAGAACTTGCGGACACATTCACGCTTTGAATCGTTCCACTGATATCCGCAGTAATCTTCTGGTTCTTTGATAACTGGAGCAGTTTCTTTAATGTTGCAGAATATGCCTCTCTCTGTGCAAGAAGCTGTTCATATTGAGCATCACTTGCACTGTTTTCCAACGTAAGCAGTTCTGTTCCTGAAGTGACACTCTCATTCTCACTGACATTAACAGCACTGACAGTTCCGGTTGTACCTGTAATCTCCAATGGTTCATGAATATAGAGATTTCCTGTTCCAAGCTCTTTTCCGTCGCTGTCAGTTACGATTACTTCATCGTCATATGTAGTTCCATTATCTGTCACTGTGACCGTACAGGTAGAACCAGAAACAGATGCTACTGTTCCTGTTACCTGTGTACCTGAGGACAATGTTACTGTTACGGTATCCCCTTCTTCCAGTCCCGCAGCTTTAATATTTACTGCCATTTTTCCATCCAGGGAAAGCACAAGCATGGAGCCATTTTCCAGCATTACATCTGTTACATCATCTCCAGTTTCTGCATAAATAAGCTTGACTCTTCCATCTACAGATGCATCAATCGTATCCGTGTCATCGTCATCCTGACAATCACTGATCTGTTCATCCAGTTCCTGAATCTCTTCCTGTGTCTCTTCTACTGCTTTCAAAACTGAAGCCTTGCTGACTGTTGCAATGGTGTCACCCTTTGTTACCTGATCCCCAGACTCTACCATGACCTCTTCAATCTCAATCCCTGATGGAATTGTCTGTGACTGAGCATCTGCCAGCGCCAGATTTCCTGTTCCCACAATCGTATTGGAAATGCTTCCCAGTTCTGCTGTTGCTGACTGTGCCTGCCTTGTATCTTCAGGCATTTTGACTGCTGAATTCTGTTTATAATATAAAGCACCGCCAATCCCTCCTGCTGCCAGTACTCCTACAAGCGAAACTGCAATTACTTTCTTCTTTCTGCCCTTTCGTTTCTTTGGTATCACCTTGCTCTCAGACATCTCTTCTTTCCCTCCGTTTTGTTTTAGTATCAGAATACCGGCCTGCTCTTTTATCCAGTTGCCCGCTGCCTTGTCACCTGATCTAAGTCAAGTGGATAAAAACATCTGCTTTACTACTTGCTCATAACCGAATATCTGCTCCGCGGTTGTATCAGATGACTTACTTGATCCGATTAAAATGTTACAGAAAAAGTGTGTGCAAATTTTGAGATGCCTGTGAAAATGAAGTGAAAAAGATATGTTCAGAGTGTGAAAGCCTTCCCATTTTCGTATGTTTGGCTTTAGTTTTTTGTATAGTATTTATAGTTTTTCTTGTATTATTTTTGTTTTTTTATGTATTTTACTGGTATTTTTCTGGCATTAGTGTTATAATATTCACAAATAAAAGACTTGTTACTGCATTGCAGAACGTTGATATAAATAGTTTCAAGTCAGGCAGATAAAATCATCGCTTCACTGCGCAGTTCTATAACGAATACCCGCTTCGATTAAGAAACTATTTTAGATTAGGCAGTAACAAGGTTATCATAAAGGAGGTTTTGATTATGAGTAAACGTGTGATTACAATAAACAGGATGCTCGGCAGTAATGGCCGTCTGATCGGCAAGACTCTGGCAGAGGAACTTGGATTTGCTTTTTATGACAAAGAGCTGATTGACATTGCAGCTCAGAAAGAGAATATTCCTTTTGATATACTTGCCAAGGTTGATGAGAAACGAGGCAGTAACTGGCGTTTCCCAATTGACCATGAACTTCAGATGGACAGCGATTTCCATTTTGTTCCTATGAACGATGTACTTTTTGATCTCCAGCGTAAAATTATTCTGGAGGCTGCTGAAAAAGAAGATTGTGTAATCGTCGGACGATGCGCAAACTATATCCTCGACAACAAATGCCTGAGTGTATTTATCCACGCACCATTTGATTACCGTGTACAGACCATCATCGAACGCACAGGTCGTGAAGAAAAGAGTGCACAGAAGCTGGTTAAGAAAATGGATAAAGAACGCCGTACTTATTATGAATACTTTACAGATAAAAAATGGAAAGACATTACCCAGTATCATCTGGCATTTGACAGCAGTAAGTTCAGTCAGGATAAGATTGTAGAGATGATTAAAATGGCATTATAAATCTTATCATTTTCTCCGTTGTCTGATTTTGTTCCTAAGCAACATCTCCATATATAAATATGAAAACAGGTTCTTCGGAGCCTGTTTTTATATTATACGTACTAAAAAATAGTCACGCGGATAAAATCATCCGCTTCGCTACTTGCTCATAACCAAATAACTGTTCCGCAGTTTATCAGAAAGCGTTTGCACTCCTCCTGATACAAGCAAGTCCCCACCTACTGCTTATTACTTTTCGCAATTGAAGCAGGGGACTTACTTGATTTGGTTAAACTCAAAAGGTATTTGATTCCTAATTTGATATCTACGAATTACTTCACTGCATTAATAATTATTTTTTTGCTGATTCCATGTCTGAAATATATTGTTTTAAAAAATCATATATCTGATTTTCAGTAGGTGGACAGCCATTTACGTTATGCTCGAACTTACAGGTACAGGCACCAACCCCCAGTTTTCCTGTTTTGCCGCGGTATCCCTGACCAATGCAGATCTTGGTATCCAGTTTTTCAAAGAGACCGTCATTTTTCAACATTTCCAGAGCAGGGATCAGATAGCCATAGCAGGCACTGCAGGATTCTACCTCTTCTACTGCATCCTGAAGTTCTACTACTTTTCGTGACTTTGGCAATTCTTTCCGGGCGGTTTCCTCGCAGAAAACAATGTGAGCATTTTCCAGATCGGTGCTCCCAACTCCCAATTGCTCAGCCAGTTCAATATACGGCACATCTTTCGTCGTATAATGCATAATCTGACAAACATAAGAATCTATCAATACCGGATCCGTTCCTGCCCAGACACGATTCATCACTACCGGGTTACCGCCATCCTCAAAATCCAGATCTCCGCAGATATTATCTACTACAATAAAATCCTGATGGATCCCGACATTCAGATGCGCGATCGGCTTATGCAGCCCCATTGCGTGAAAACGGCGCTTCTCTGTGTTCGGGATCAGGCCTTTCATATTCTTTAATGCACAGGTAATCTTTGTCTGGCAGTGCCCCTTTAATACCGGAACATTGATCAGAAAGTCAATATCTGCCACACGTTCACAAATGTTCAGCTTCACCCCTTTGCAATCACGCTCAATTCCTTTATCCTTCTGCATATCCCAAAAAGGCACCTGATATCGTTCTGAAAGTTCACGATATCCACACACCTCATATGCCTCCGTTGTCTTGTCCCCTACCCAAGATCCCTCAAGAATGACAATCTTTCTGTATCCATTCTCCTGCAGGTACTCAATGATTCCTGCTACAATTTCCGGATGTGTGGTTGCACCCCAGGAAGCTTCGGATGGGGATACAAGGTTTGGCTTGATACCAATCTGCATATCTGTATCAGGGATTAACGTTGCCAAATTGCATTGTGTCAGGAGTTCTTTGGTCATTTCTTTGTATTGTGTGCCGCTTTTTATATAGATTTCGTTCTTTTTCATAAATTTTTCCTTTTCACAGTCCTTTCCTGTACATCTCGCTGATCACTGCCTGCGCATGTTCTGATTCCTTCTTCTCTATTATCTGATTTCGATCACTTAAAATTGCCAACATCTCATCCACCAAATCCTCAATTCTGGGATTGGTATATCGATATAAATATCCTAGCATTCTAGTTGCGGTATAGTCAGTATTCATATTCTTGTATGCAATCTCTGCACAAAACTCCTTTGGGTAGCCTTTGCTTAGAAGGACTTTGTATAGCTCTTTGGTTCTTTCTGATGTCATAATTGCTCTCCTCCAACTTCCATTTTCCGTGAGCTTCTTTATATGCCAGCAAACAAATCATGATTTCATACCAATAATAATCACACTGCTCCTATGTAGGATATGAAACATTTTTTAATTTCTTTCCAATATAACAAATAAGAAATTTTTCCTTTTCATACTGCGGAATAAAAAAAATTCTTCCAGGAATCCCGGTAAAGCGCATATGCCAATTCGCCAAATATTTTACACCCTTATCGTCTGTAAAAGTATGCTCTTTTTCATATTGCGCCAGAGTAGTTGTACTTTCTGGCGTTGTTTTTGTTAACCTTGACGGATTAAAATTTTCATGGCCAAAATTCACACAATAATCTTCAAGTTCAAATAACTTTTTTACTATCTGACCTAAGTAAAATATCTCCAGCTTATTAAGATTATCCTTTACAGACGGACAAAAACAAAGATGTGGAAATAACTCCTCTTTTTGCTTCCAAAGGTCTTCATACGATTTAACAATATCCGTTTTTTCATCATAGAATATCTGTTTTACTCTTTCCTCATCTAGCTGGTTTTTACAATATATATTATAGATTTCTATCTGTTGTTCTTCCTCATAAACAGACACCAATGTTGCTGTAATATCTTTTTTCTCCCATTTTGGATCCAGTCCAATACTGATCATAAATGAATCATTCAGATACGCTTCTGTTCCACCTTTTAAAACTACATTCCCTACATTCACTTCATACTCATCTTCGGGCTTAAATGTAATTCTTTTATTCCAAAAACTTAAATATAATCGTCTGTATTCAATATCCGTATCAAATAGCCATTTTTTCAATGGATACTTTTCAGCTTTAAGATATATTTCTTCATCCTCAGATACAAAAATTTCTTTTCGAGGATTTTTTCTTTTTATTAATGCATATATGTCTAAAAAGTTTCTTATCTTTTCATCTATAACATATGAATTTTCCTGTTGCGCGTGCCATGATTCCTCATTTAAATACATATTTTCTCCTTAAATAAGTTCATACAAAGCCTTATCCCACTCATCAAAGAACCCTTCTGGCCAACAATCTAATCTACCATCTTTTAAAATCTTAGGATGAATGCATTCATGCCTGAAATCTTTCTGATCATTCTTATAAAAAAATGACAAGACTATTTGATCTTGCAATAATATTTCTTTTTTTACAGCTAAACGTATCCCATTTAAAATATGATCGCTATGCGTCTCCACTATAATCTGAACTCCTCCCGCGCCTGCTCTGGCAATTAATTCTCCCAGCATGCTCTGTCCCGCAGGATGAATGTGCGCTTCCGGATTTTCTATAATAATAAGATCTCCTGCACTTGCCGAAACTAATGCAATGATCAATGGTAATACATAAGTTATGCCAAATCCAACGTTGATGCTTTTATAAGAGCCACTTTTCTCTCTTCCTTCTATGAATTCATAACGTATTTCTGATTTTCTTAAAGGCATATTAACAGTAATTTGAGGTGAAATTCCAGGAGAAATTTTATCCATCCACAATCTTACCATATTTCCCAGGGAATTCTCTGTTTTTTCATTTAAAATAATGTGTTCATTGGTCACCTGATCACCGCTATGCATCCCCAAATACTGCAATGAAAATTCTCCGTCATTTCCAAATTCTCTGTTATCAATGTCTATTTCGTTTCTAACATTGTATAACTCTCTCGGCTGTATTCTATATGCCGATAAATAACTAAAATGATGGCCAAAAACCACCGATTCCGGTATAATTATTTCCTTATTTAGTAAAGGCAAAAAATCTGATTCCGGTATATATTGAAAATTTCCCCAAAAAGTATTTCCGTTTTCCTCATACCCTAAACCAATTTGTTCTTCTTCCGCTTTTTCATACAAAATATCCTGTCCATTTCCCAGGCAAATATATTCTCCATTAACCTTCAATCCACTTATTCCACTATTCTTCACCATGGACTGACGCAATAACAACAGACTCTGTATAACTGTTGACTTTCCCATACCATTTATCCCAGATAACACATTAATATTACTCATTGGTAAACAAAACTCATCAAAACATTTAAAATTTCGAATATTAATCTTATTAATCATACAAACTCCCCTGTCAATTCTCTGGCCATATCAATTCTTCGATTTACAGAATATTGATCTCCTGCTTTAACAGCTGTAACAAAACTAATTTCCTGCTGCATTTTTTCAAATTTTTTCAAAAATCGCTCTTTATCACGTATCAGACTATCCAATTGAGAGTCACTAAGTTCCGAAAAACATACTATCCACATTTCAAAAATAGCCTTATTTATAGGTCCTCTTCTTTGATTTTTATTATATTTTCTAAAAGCATATTTTCCAAATATTTTCGAGCAATACTTCATAATTCTCTTAAAACTTTTTTCCACTCTTTTTATTTCAACGTCATCATAATTATTGACCAGTTTCATTGCTTTTATCAAATATTCATCAATGTTTCCCTTGTATTCTTTCTTTGAATCCAATTCCGTAAACGCTATAAAACGTGTTACATATTCCCTGTCCTGCATTCTGTCACTTGGAATGGCATATTGAGTTGCCTTTAAAAATTCATCACATTTCGCAAGTTTCTCAATCAATAAAGTAGATTTTCCCTGATATAATGCCTGGCGTATTTCCTGAGGTTTTAATATCATTCCACCGGTATTAATCCTCTGAAAAATATTAAATACTATTTCATCTGGAGTTCCTTTTTCAACATTATATGCTACTAATGTTGTTTCCTTAATTCTTCTTACATATTGTCTTGGAAGTTCATCAAAACTACAGCCATTAAAATCTTTTAAATACTGCATTCCTTCGAATTTTTCTTTTTTTCTTTTATCTGTACCATTTTCTTTTATTCCCACAAGAAAATTATAAAAAGCAGATAATCTTTGTAATCCATCAATGACAATCCATTTGTCTTCATTTGCAGCATTAAAATAAAAAGCCGGAATAGGTATCTTCAACATTAATGATTCAATCAACCGACTTTGCTGCTCCAAAGACCACAAGTCTCCCTTTCTCTGAAAACTAGGTGCAAGATCGATTTCATCATTTTCCAAACGTTCCATTAAATTATAAACATTAATCGTTTTCTGACTTATCTGTACCTCAGCTGGTATAAATGTATCAGGATCTGTTTCATTTGCCAAATATTCCTCATCTTCTTCTGGACCTATAATAATACCATGCTCCCCCAGTTCTTCTATAGCCGTTACTATATCCTGTTCAGAAAGCTGTTCCTCTTTATCTTTCAAAATATCCACAACTGTGCTATAGGTGATCATATTGTTTTTTTTTCGTGCAAATTTCATTATCTCCTGTAACTTTTCATCGAGAACTTCTTTCATTTTCACCTGTCTCCATTTATATATTATATACTATCTTTTCCCATTTATTTGTCGAAATTTCTGCAAACATACTTACGTGTCTATATATAAATATGTAAAATCTACGATATTGTTTTTATGATACCATGAAACCATTTTAGCGTAAAGTATGTTTACACTTCTTCCACAAATTCAAAATAATCATCTTTCCACAAAACACAACAGTTATATCCTATGCTCTTATACTTGATTCCTTCAATTCCAATCCTTTTACAACAAGAAGCAACAAAATTAGAAAGTAAACCTATATTATTCATGGCAAAGCTGCAAATTCTGCTCGAACGGTACGCCTATTCTGAAATCGTCGGTACATTCATTCTGATTTAACGGTACGCGTTTTCTGCTCAAAGCGGTACGTTTTTCCTTTATTATTGTGATGTAACTATTATTCATCACAGTGCAAAG
>OLNH01000165.1_pt1 | contig 67723 bp, 58 predicted proteins | sample 1643101 | NCBI WGS metagenome assembly OLNH01 (sample SAMEA3136758, study PRJEB25190) | human gut metagenome | biome: human gut; feature: human-associated habitat; material: faeces | place: Austria | collected 2013 | reverse complement strand
CGATAAAATAAGGCTTTGCGGACATTTGAGAAGATATAAAAAGATAGTCAAAAAGGCATATATAATTTTATATAAATTTCATAGTTTTTTTGTAGAATATCGTAAATCAAAAAGAGTGTAGAAAACTACACTTGCTTGCTATACGCATTTTCTGCAACTCTTTCTTTCATATCAATACCTCTTTTAAATTTATTCTACTATTTGTCCATTTAATACCGCTTTAATTGCTGCAATATTTTCAGATACACTACTGTCATCAGGAATCATGTAATATAATTTAGTATTAGGCATATAAGCTCCACCTGTTTGCATAACACCTTTACCTTCAAATTGTTTTTGTGTAAATGTCCAAGAAGCCATGTCATTTACTTGCATTTGAATCATATCAGTAATGTTATCTGATGACATATTTGTTTCAAAACATCCAGCAATCGAATTTAAAACACCTGTATAGTTTGTAATAATAGCTGGTGACATCATTTTTTTCAACATAGCCATTAATACATCTTGTTGATGTTTAACACGCATATTATCTCCTCCACCAAAAGCATGTCTTTCTCTGGCAAAAGCTAGTGCTTTTTGTCCATTTACATGTTGAACGCCTTTTCTAAACGAATCACCACTTGCTGCCGTAAATGAACTATCAGAATCTAAATCTATTCCACCTAAAGCATCAACCATAGTAATTAATGAAGTAAAGTTAACACGTGCATAATAGTTAATATCAATGCCTAAGAAATTATCCATTGTTTTAACTGTATTTTCAGGTCCAGCTAATCCTGAGTGCGTTAATTTATCTTTTTTACCTTTGTTAGCTAATGTAACATAGTAATCTCTAGGAATTGATGACATTAAGATTTGTTTTGTTTTAGGATTTACTGTTACGATCATATTAACATCTGATCTTGAAATCGTAGATACTTTTCCATATGTATCAATACCTGAAATATAGATTGTAAATGGTTTTGATGTTACATCTACATCTTTAGCGAAGCTTTTTACTTCTGTATCAACTTCATCTGTCCAAATTTCTTTTGTTTCATTTGCAAAATTTTCATGTGCTTCTTCAAACATACCATTATATGCTGTATTAACTAAAATAGCATGTACGGTATTGTTATAAAGATCATCAGCAAGTTTAGAATAATCATCATTTGTTTCATCATATGAAATACTTGATTGTTCTTGTTTTGCTTTAGCGATGATTTGATTCATATCTTTTTTAGCATCATATTGTAAGTTATATTCAATAGATTCATTTTTAAGATCTGATAAACTATCAATTTTACTATCTTTTAATACTAAAATAGCATAATGTACTGTTTTTGTATCAGCACCAGAAATTTTATTTAATGTAGAACTTCCTTTAGCTACATAAACAGAACCAATTAATAAAACAATACTTAATACTAATGAAATAATCTTTCCAATAGACTGTCTTGCATTGACTGCATGTTTTCCTTTTGCTGGTTTCATAAAGAAATACATGAGTAATGCAAGTACAGCTAATGCTGCAACTAAAATAATCATGTATTTAGTTGGTACAACACCTAATTTAAATAATAATAATAACAAAGCAACTGAAGCAATAACTTGAATTGTTAGTACTACAGGCCATGATATTACCTTTTTTAATACTTTCATATCAATTTCCCTCATTTCTTTCTTCAAAAGAATAGCACATTTAACATATTATTTCAATTTTTTACAAAATAATATCCTATATCCTATAACCTAAAATACTTATAATTTATTCTTTACAACTAGGAGGTAATTTATCTAAAGCAAACCTTAATGCATAAAAATATTTATCAATTATTTTATATTCTGTGTTTTCCTCAATTTGTTCTTCGCAAAAATTTATAAATTCTTTAATAAATTCTTCTCCTGAAGAATAGCAATTATTATAAAGCAAATTAAATTGCGGCATATGTAAATAATTAAAAATAAATTTATTATCAACATCCTGTTCTACTAGTCCATGTCCAAATAATGGAATCATTTCACTTAAGGGAATTTCACACGTGTTATTTTTTTCAATAGCTTGATTCATTTGAAAAGAAACATTTCTCAAAAGTTCTTCAGCCACATAGTTATCAACAACAATTCGAGGGTGAATTGCTACATTAGATTCTAACTGATATGCCCTATTTACTGCTTTCCCAAAAAACATACTTTTTGAAGGATCAACATAAGCATCACCGTAAGATATTCCACCCCTAAACATTATTTTTTCTTTAATAAAACGTAAAAATATTGGTTCACAATTGCATAATGCTGTTGTAAATAATTTTCCCTCGTCTCTTTTTTCTTCTGGAACATTTTCTTTAAAACCATAGAAAATATAAGAGCAATCAGAAAAAGTATATATTTTTCTAAAATATACCGTGTGTGGTAAATCGTTTTTGTTATTCTTTTCTAATTCTTCATGAAAAATAGAATTAATTTTATAAGCTTTCTCAAAATCATCTCTATTTTGGCTTCCTAATATGTCAATAAATATAACTAAATATTTTGAATAACTTTTATCATTTTCCATTCTTTTTACCTTTCATTTTCTAAATAATTTATTATTGATCACCGTTAATATTTTCTAAAAAATATTGCATTTTTTCTGCAATTTCTTTTGAAGTTAGTGAAGAAGTATTCATTGCAAGTTTTCCAGCAATTGTTGGACTAAAATCCATTACTTCTTTTTTTGTAAGCTTATGCCAAATAGGTAACAATTTCTTTCCATTAATACTTTCCAATTGAAATAATCCATCTAGTTCTGCCTTTGTCCAATACTTTCCTTCTGCAATATAATTCGGAAAAAGTATAACGATACCAAAACGAGATTTCTTAAGTCCTTCATCTATTTTCTTCCGCATTGAATCTCCCCATAGAATTTGACTTTTATCATACCATGTTGTTACACCTAAACTATTTAAATCTTTTACAAAATCATCCACAAAATCTTCCTTATCTTCCCATGCATGAGATATAAAAACATCATACTCTGGTTTTTCATTTTCTTCATTCATCGTATCTGTCACAGCTAGTTGCTTTTCATTAAAAGAAAGCACTTTAGAAGTAAGCTCTTCTATTTGTTTTTCATAGTCGCTTTGCATATTGACTATAAGATTATTTTGCCTTTTTATTTCAAGATGTTGTTTCTTTTGAAGCTTTGAATAAGCGTCATTTCGCTTTTTTCTCTTATCTGCGATTTTCTTCATTAAATTTGCACTTTGTTCTTTTGCCTTATTACTTTCTTTATTATATCTTTCAATTTGTCTTTTCTTACTGTTTATCGTAGAGGCAGAAGCATTTCTGCTAATTGAAACACCTGCTGCCTTTTTTCTTGATCTGCTGCCTTCTTATCGAATGAAGCCTTCTTTTGTTCCAAAGTGGCTATTTCTTTATCTAAATTATTTACTGTTCTTTGATATTGTTCAATACTCATATTACTTCCTCCAATTAGATATATTTATATCTTTATTGTAAAGTAAATATCATTTATTTTATAGTTAGAGATTTAATATAAAATAATAAATACATTTTAAATGATGATCAATTATTCTATTTTATGATATATTTTCTTCTCCAATTTCTTTTTTTTAAATAGTAAAAATAGAATGAATAATTCTCCAATACTACATCCATAAATAATAGCAACGATTTGAGTACTATAGTTGAAGTTTAGAAATACAAAAAGTATGAATATTATAATAGTAAGTATTGTGGATTTTACTCCTTTGATAATTGATGTAACATTTGGGATAAGTTGTTTGAGTGGAACATTATTTAATAAAGAATCTAACGATGTACAGTATCCTATTATAATCGAAAGTGAAATTGAAAAAATAGCATTTAATTCATACATTTTTCCAACTATGGATACTAAAATTAAAGTTTCAAAAGTAATACATTTTTTTAATTCTACAGATAATTCGTTTTTGGGAATCATTAAATTAAAAGATGTATTTATGATGTATGGGAAAATTAATAGCATTATTGAATCAAAAATAGCACTGTAATCAGAAAAACTTGTTGTTGAAATTGCAAAATTAATAATAATAAATAAAAAAAAACAAAGTGTAGAAATAAAATAGTAAACTATCATTTTGCAAGTTTCATTAAATTTTGTTTTTAGATTAGGGTTAATAGGTAGTTTTTTATTATTAAATTTAAATATATAAAAATACAAAAATATGACCGAAAAAATTGAGCTTATTATAAAAAACAACCAAAAAATAGAGTTTTTAAACATAATTTTAACCTACTGTATACATGAAATAATCATTACAATATACACATACCTTTCCCTAAATGTTTAAAATGATTAATTTTATTTTATACATATATTATATAGAAATAATTGTATAATAGGTGTAATTTTTTGAGAACATCTATTTTTAATAAACACTATGATATAAAAGTTCCTCAAGCGAGGAACTTTTTAATCATATCTATGTCTATATTCTTCCATCATGCCTTTAAAGATTTCACCATTAGTAGGAGGTGTAAAGGTAACCGCATTAGCACCTGCTTGAATAACTTCTCTTACTGTTTCTTCTGTTGGTCCACCTGTAGCAATAATTGGAAAATCAGGGCTAATTTCTCTTAGTTTTTTAACAATCTTTACAGTATCTTTTCCTCCAGAAACGTTAACGATATTGGCTCCTGTATGTAACATTCTTTGTTCTAAATCTTCATTTAAAGAAACAATCGTTAAAACAACTGGAATATCAATATCTTGTGCGAGATTTTGAACGAATTTTGTGGTCGTTGGAGCATTTAAAACCACGGCTGTAGCGCCATGAAGTTCAGCATCTAAAGCAATCGATTCGACACGTTTACCTGCTGTTGTTCCGCCACCAACACCCACAAAGACAGGTCTTTGTGCAACAGAAATAATTGATTGTGTAATTTGAATGGTTGGTGTAAATGGATAAACAGCAATAACAGCATCAGCATTACAGTTGGCAATAACTGCCACATCTGTAGAAAACACCAATGATTTGATACGTTTTCCATTGATTAAAACACCTGTTGCTTCACGATAAACTTCTGGTACTAAAATAGTATGGCTTCTAAGTTGTGTATTTATTTTAGGTATTCCTTTATTCATAATAGCCTCCTATCCATGTCTTTGAATATAATGATAGGTTGCTCCTATAAGATTTGCATCGTTGCCAAACTTACATACTTTAATGTTTGGTCTTACATGAGCGTGTGTTAGTTGACCAAAGATGATATCTAATTGTTCATTGACTTTATCTAATAGTTCTTCTCTTGTTGAAATAGCTCCTCCAATAACGATCATACTTGGATCATAAGCGTATTGTAAGTTATAAATACCCATAGCAAGTGTACGATAATATTCATCAACATATTTTTTATACACTTCATTAACACTAGCATGATCAAAGATTTCTTTTCCATCTAGATCATGATAATCTTTTCCTAATTCTTTTGCTACTCTTTTAGTAACAGCTACGGTAGAACCATCATCAGACCATGTATAATATTTTCCTTCACTTGGTTCATAGCGCATGATCATATAACCAAATTCACCACCATGTAAAGCATTTCCATGATGAACATGTTTATCTTTAATAACAGCACCACCAATTCCTGTACCACTAACAATAAAGCAACAATCACTTTCTTCTTTAGCGACCCCTTTCCACACTTCTGCTAAGGCTGCACAGTTGGCATCATTTTCTAATTCTACAGGTTTATGAAAACGATTTTGTAAGTCTTCTTTGATATTTGGTCCATGAATATAATTAATTGCACTTGAACCATAAATAATGCCCCCATCACTATCAACTGCTCCTGGCATTGATAAAGCGATTCCTTCTACATTTGGATAATTATGAACGACTTTTTCCATTTCAAGATACATTTGATCCAATGTATCTGGTGTTTTAAATTTACTTGCTGAAGAAACTTCCCCTTCTTCATTACATAATGCATATTTGACAGATGTTCCTCCAACATCAAAAGCTAAATATTCTTTCATACGCTTCTCCTTTCATTCTTTTTCTATTATAATATATTTTTTTGAACAATTCATTAACATCCATATTTTTCAATGTATTTATCACATGCTTTTTCTAATAAAGAGAAATCTACGGTTGCATATTGGATATAACTATAAGAAGAATTCCTACTTTTAAGTTTATAAACAACTTGTGCTCTTTTTAAAATATCTTCTTGATTCTTCTTACTTCTTAAAACACGTACTTGATCAATAAGTAATCCTTTATACTTTTGATCTTTTTCTAAAAAAATATTAAATTCATAATAAGATCCTTTAGGAACAGGAATCATATTATTAAATAATAATTTTCCTAAATAAGATTCAACTGTAGGATTTCCATTAAAAATCCTCTTAATGGTAGGTACTCGAGTAAACTGTACTTTCTTGATACCATGATCATCATAATAATCTCTAAAATCAGGAGATGATAATGGTACAAAATACTGATAACCATTTAGTTTAACTTTTATCGCTATAAACTTTCTTTGATGTTTATCTACATTATGTGTTAATACTTTTGAATCTATCTTATGAAGATAATCCATATAATCTCGATCAATTTCATACAATTTCATAAATTTTCTCCTTTAAATAAAAAATACGAAGATTTTACTCTTCGTATCCTTTTTAGCTCTCACTATTTGGTAGAGAATCACCTGATTTTTTAGCTCCCACTATTTGGTAGGGAATCACCTGATTTTTTAGCTCTCACTATTTGGTAGAGAATCACCTGATTGTTGAAGATAAACTTCTCCATTACAATAATATCAAGTTTTGTTTCAAAAAACAATCATTCTTGATTTTATTCATAATTTATTCATAACTTTGTTTCCAATCATCTGCTGAAAACTATTTTCTTCATCATTTGGTAAATTCCAAGTAACAACTGTTTTATTAGTATGGCAATTAATGACTTGCCATTTTATATGCCAATCTTTTCCATTTAATAAAATAGAATTTAAACTTGTAAAATTAATACTTACTGCTAACAATTGTTGGTAAGTATCTTCTAGTATGTTTTCATCAAAATATAATTGAATAGATGAATAATCCTCTTTAATTTTATATTTATAAAGCTTGTTGCTTTTAATGAATTTCTTCATAGCAGTATCGATGATTTTTTTATTATCTTTAATATACTTTTCTATTTGTGAATCTGTAGAAATTAAGATCACATCTTTATTTTTCTTATAGGCTTTAGAACAGTAATTTTTATCTTTATTATATGTTTTAACCATTTTATTTAAATCTTTTTCACTCGTTTGTCCACAAAGAAGTGAAAAAGAATAAGGAATGACTACTTTTCTTGTATTCCCTTTGATCTTTGAAGTATTGTTGCAACCACAAAGTGATAAAACACAAACAACAACAAATATAAAATGATATATTTTTCTTTTCATCATAACCTCCATTTTCTATTATATACTTTAGAATCTTCATTTTAAAAATGTATTGAGTTTATCTAAAAATGATTGTTTTTTATTTTATGGCCATTTCCGGCCATAAAAAAAAGCCATAAAATAAATATGGTTGAATTTATGGACTTTTTCTGTATAATTATTATATAATTGGTCATATTATAAAGAGGTGAATAAAATATATGAAAGAAACAAATATTTTAGAATTCAAAGAAGAAATTTCAAAGTCCTTTTTAAAAACAGTAAGTGCTTTTTCAAATTACAATGGTGGAACAATCCTATTTGGTATTGATGATGATGGAAAAATCAAAGGTATAGAAAATCCTAACAAACGTTGTCTTGATATAGAAAATAGAATTAATGATAATATCTTTCCACAACCAAATTATCGTTTAGAAGTAGATGATCTTAATAAAACAATATCACTTATCGTAAACCCTGGAGAAAATAAACCTTATCTATATAACTCTAAGGCATTTAAAAGAAATGATACTTCAACAATCGAAGTAGATTCTTTTGAATTAACTCGTCTTATTTTAGAAGGAAAAAAAATAAATTATGAAGACTTACCAACAAGTAATATTCGTTTAGATTTTAAGTATCTTGAACAAAAATTGAAAGAAGCTATTTCTATTAATACATTTAATAAAGATACATTAAAAACGCTTAATTTATTTAATAATAATCATTTTAATAATGCTGCTGAGCTTCTATCTGATAACAATTCCTTTCCAGGGATTGATATTGCGATATTTGGAAAAAGCATAAATATTATAAAAAAGAGACTTCTTCTAGAAAATATGTCTATTTTAAAAATGTATGATTTAGCAATTCAAACATATATCGATTATTATCAATATGAAGAAATTGATGGAAGTTATAGAAAAAAAATAGAACTTATTCCCGAAGAAGCTTTTCGTGAATCTATCGCTAATGCTCTCATTCATAGGGCATGGGATTTGAACGCAAAAATAAGAATTTCTATGTTTGAAGATCGAATTGAAATTGTATCACCTGGTGGTCTTATAAATGGAATCACAAAAGATGAATATATCTCTGGTATGATTTCTTCTTTAAGAAATCCAATTATCAGTAATGTATTTTTCCGTTTAGGTATTGTCGAAATCTTTGGAACTGGAATTCTTAGAATTATACATTCTTACAATGAAAGTATTAACAAACCTATTTTTAATACAAGTACTAATACAATTCAAATCACTTTACCTGTTACTCGTTCAAAATCAGATTTAAAAACAGACAATGAAATCATTTATAATCTATTTAAACAATATAATGAACTATCAATTAGTGAAATTCTATCATTAGTACCTTATAGTCGTTCAAAAGTAAAAGATATTTTAAATAAATTAAAAGAAGAAAATATTATAAGAAAAACAGGCCGTGGACGAGGTACAAAATATCATCTATAAAAAACAAGTCAGTTTAAAATGAACTGGCTTGTTTTTCTCATCCTTTTCTTGCTTGTTTCATACGTGTTTTACAGTCATACATATTTTTATCTGCTTGATTTAATAATACTTTTAAATTTGCTTCTTGATAGCTTGTAGAAAGATCATAACCATAAGCGAAATCAAGGTGTATTTGTTTGCTGAATTCATTATAACGTTTTGCTTCATTTTGAACACTAGCAATAATTTCTTCTACCTCATCCTTTGTTACATTTGTAAGTAAAGCAATGAATTCATCACCACCATATCTTCCTACAAAATGCTTATCTGGTATAGAAGTTCTAATAATATCAGCAAAGTTCATAATGAGCGTATCTCCTGCAACATGCCCTAACGAATCATTGACTTCTTTTAAATCATTTAAATCAAATACAATCATTGCAGATGGTTGATCAAAATGATTGTATTCACCAACTAATTCTTCAACACGGCTTCTATTTGGAAGTCCTGTATGTAAATCAATATAAGCAAGTTTATTTAATTCTTTATTCCTTTTCATCAAGACAATAGCTAAAATCGTTTCTCTAATAATGACACAAACAATAAGAGTACTTGTGACAATAAGACCTTTTTCAATGGAATTAAGTTGTGAAGCACAATGTTGAGAATAATTTTCAGCTGCTGTTACTGTTTCATCAGCAAGATAAAAATAGTCTTCACTCATATTAATAATATTGGTATTTTCATAACCATTTTCTCTTACTTTTTGAATTTCTTCTTTTAATGAAACCCATGCCTTATTAAGTTTTGCTAATTTATTTTGATATTTTTGATCATCTATTTTTGTAAGTTGATACTTCCCACCGCCATGCATCAACCCATCAAAAATATCATCTAAATAACGAATTAAGCTATTATTCGCATTTCCTGATATTTCTAATTTTATTTCACGTTGTGTTGCTCCACGTATAATCCCTGCATAATTAATAACTCTTGCATTCCCTTGTATTTTATTAACATCAATCATCATAAAAATCGTTAGAACGATTAAAACAATCATCAAGAGCCCTTGAATAAATCTTTCAATCATTCTATTTCTATTTTTTCTTTGTTCCGCTTTCATTTGGTTTCATCTCTTTTCCAATCAAATATATCAAAAAAAAGATGAAAAAGCAAAAACTCTATGAAAGGCCCTTAACTTTCATAGAGTTTGGGAAGAAGCTATAAAAAATATCTAAAAGTTACAATATGGCTAACCCATGTCTATGCTATATAAAAAACAAATATGATCAAATGGAAAACAAGATATAGAAATTATAAAATGTGTAGATGAATTAGCTAAAAAATATAATTGTAAAATGGCACAAATGTCGCTTGCTTGGCTATGAACAAAAGGTGTTTCTTCACCAATTTCGTTGCTATTAAAATGAAATATATTGATGTTGCATAGATGCTTTCAATATTAAACTTTCAAATGATGATATTGGTTATTTTGAAGAAATGTATGTTCCTCATCCAATTATTGGTGCAATTAACAAAAATCTTCCACAAAGTATTGTTCTTTTAAATAAAAAATAACTATATTAATAAAATAGTAGAAGAACAATTATTTTTCTTTCATTACCTATTGGATCAAAACAACATATTTTCTTATACTGTCTAATATTTATCTTCCATAAAATTCTTTTGGACAATCTGTTTTAAATTCATATTTTTTCTTTGTTTTAGGATGAACAAAACCAAAAGCATGGGCATGTAAACCTAAACGTCTTATTGGATTCGATGTTGCTCCATATTTTTTATCGCCAACAATTGGATGATTAATATTAGAGAGTTGAACTCTAATTTGATTTTTTCTACCTGTATCTAAATTAATTTCCAAAAGTGTTTGATTCTTCATTTCTTTAATGACTTTATAGTGTGTAATCGCCAGTTTTCCTTTTTCTTTGTTGGAAATATAGACTTGTTGCGTTTTGCTTTCAGCTAGATAATTTTTTAAAGTTCCTTGTTTTTTTAGTCCTTTTCCTTCTACTAAAGCCATATAGCCTCTTAAATATACAATTTTATTCCAATCTTTTTGTAAAAGATCCCTTACTTTTTCATTTTTACAAAACATTAATACTCCTGATGTTTCTCGATCAAGTCGATGAACGATAAATACTTTTTGATTTTTGTTTTGTTTTTTTAAATATTCACTTACATAATGATAAGCTGTCTTTTCTTTTTCTTTTCCATCTGACATGCTTAACAAACCCGATGGTTTATTAATAACGACAAAATCTTGATCTTCATAAAGAATTTCAAGAAGCGAATTATTTTCTTTTTTTATTTCTACAAGATCATCTTCTTTTAATAAATAATCAAATTGGCTAATTTGTTTACCATTAACATATACTTCTTTATATTTTAATAGATTTTTAACATTCTTACGATTATACGATAATGATAAAAAATCAATTAATTTCATTTCTTTTTTTACTTTCATTTTTTTCTCCTAAAAAAATGCAAAGAAAACTTTGCATTTTACATTCTTATGATTAATTGTGAATTGAATAAAACCAAAACTGATTCTAAAATATAGATTATACAAGCAACCCACCAAGGCATGAGACCTAAAACCCCTAATAAAACAACCAATAAACTAATTAAAATACCAATAAATGTATTTTGAATATTTACTGCTTTTTGTTTACGAGCAATTTTTAATAAATCAATAATTGTATCAAAGTTAGAATCCGTTAACATAATGTCACTATTCTTTGTCACATTTTCGTTATGAACACCACCACGTGAAATCGCTACAGAAGCCTTTTGAAGTAAAGCAATATCCTTATCACAATCACCAATATAAGCAACTGGTCCCGCTACAAGAGCCTTATCCATAACTTCTAATTTTTGTTCAACAGAATAATTGTTGTAGATTGTATATTCATCATTTTCTAAATCTACTGGTCCATCATTAAAAATGACCAATGATTTATGCAATCCTTTGATTTTTTCAAATAAATCCATTTCATCTTCTGTTGTTTCAATTCCATCAAAACGATCATAAATAATTGTTGTACATGTATTTAAATCATCTAATCCACTATTTTCTTTGATTGCAATCTTTTTAGAAAAGGCTTTGGCAACACCCGCAAGCAAAGTAAATGATGCTCCTTGTACATAAGCAAAACTACCCGATACAGTCAACATAATAATTCCTAAATACATATATTTTAAATTATCATGCAAATTTAAAATTGGTAAAATCACACAACAAATCAAACCGACAATAATTAAAGCCTTTGTATAAATATCAGAAACTTTATTAATAATTTTTTCTGTACTTGAAGAAGATATTGGAGCATTTGTCGCAATATCAACAATTTTTGACATCGCTGAAACATCATATAAAGCTGTTGTTTTTATATGAAGATACCCTTCTGTAACGACAGTTCCACTGAATACTTCGTTACCAATTTTAGATGTTTGATATACATCACTTCCATCGATTGCATAAACATCTAATTTTGCTTTCCCTTTGATAATCTTTCCACCTAAAGGAATTGTTTCTCCTTCTTTAACAACAAGAACATCTCCAATATCAAATTCTGTTAAAGGAACCATTTCTTCATTTTCTTTAACTAAGCGTCTTCCTAAATTTTGATGAGAAACGAGCTCATCTAGTTTTTGCATTGACCATTGTGTTACCTGCATAATCAATTGTTTACCAAATTGATAAAGAACAGAGACAACAAGTGCTTCTATAAAAGCGCCATAAACCCATCCACCTAAACAGGCAAGTAAAAAGATTGCATTTTCACTTAAGTAATTCTTTAATTGTAAATCTCTTTTGGCATCTTGTAATACTTTTTCATTACATATAACTAAAGCAATAAACCAACCTACATAAGTTAAAAATGTTGTATCTCCAAAAGTAACGAGTCCTAAGGCAACACCTACACAAAACAAGGCAATGCGTGCATATTTTTGAAAATATTTTTCATTAAATAAATCTTGTGACTTAAATGGTTTTTTCCATTGTTCTACTTGAATATTTGGATTGACATTTTCAACAATACGCTTAATACGATTTAAAGCGTAAGCAGAAGATGTCAGTGTTAACATCTTATTTTGAAAATCAAGTTGTACATTTTCAAAAACACTGTATTTAGAAAGAATATCTTTGATTTCATTTGCTTCTTCTTCACTTTCTAAATTAGTAAACATAAATATTTTTTCAACTTTATTTTGATTAGAAATATATTCCCTTTTTTTTCGATTGACTATTTCTTTTAAAATATAATCCATATTTGATTCATCTAAATAGTTTTGAATATTATCAGGTCTTGCGCAATTAAAAGAAATCGAATCCTTATTTATTTTAATACGTGAAACCTCTTGCATACTGTTTAACTTTAAAGATAAAGCATTGATATCTTCGGTTTTAATATGATCTATATAATATATACGTTCCATCTGCTTTTCTCCTTTTTTTAACGCATTTCATTGTAACATATTTTCTTAAAAAATCAAAATAGCCTACTCTATCGGCTTGTTTTTTTATGTTGAATAAGAACAAAGTTTTGTTTAAACTCCTTATCCGTACATGACAAAGAAAATTCATCTCCATAGACCTTATAATGAATAATTTCATTACCTTGATCCTTCATGACACAATCATAAACCGCCCCTTGTTCAAATAACGTATTCTTTTCTTTACCAATAATAACTTCCATAGACACAATACATCTACAAAGGCATCTTTTCCCTATATTAGCGATTATGATCACCCCATTTCTCTATTATTGTACAACACAAGATTATATATGACAAATTTCTATGATATAATAAGGATACGCAAAGGAGGGAAAAATATGAAAAAAAGAAATTTATCGATCATCGTACTTTCCCTTCTTTTTATTTTAACAGGATGCACATCTAAACAAGAAAAAACAAAAACATTAAGAGACAATACACCGCAAGTATACCTTCCAACTTTAGGAAATGAAAAAATCAATGATTCTACTGTTGAACTTGATATTTCAAATCGTTCTTGTGGTTATATTATGTTGAATTATAAAGGGACAAATGAAAAAGTAAAAATACAAATTACTTCCCCAAAAAATGTTGATTACATTTATTCAGTAACAAAAAACAGTGAATTTATTACTTATCCACTTCCTGAAGAAAATGGAACTTATAAAATAACGGTTCTTGAATCAACGGACATTCAGTCAAATCGTTATGCTATTTGTTTTAGTAAAGAAATAGACGTAAAACTCAAAAATAAATATTCTCCATTTCTTTATGCCAATTATTATATCTCATTTCAAGAAGATTCTACTTGCGTTAAAAAAGCACAAGAACTTGCTAAAAACTGTTATTCATCACTAGATGTTGTTTCAAATGTTTATAATTATATTATTAAAAATGTAACATATGATAAACAAAAAGCAAAAAATGTTCAATATGGCTATGTACCTAATCCTGATGAAACATTAGAAACAAAAACAGGAATTTGTTTTGACTATGCCTCTTTAATGTCTGCCATGTTACGTAGCCAAGGCATTCCTACCAAACTTGAAGTTGGCTATGTTGGAGAAGTTTATCATGCCTGGATCAGTTGCTATGTTGATGAAATTGGTTGGGTAGACAATATTATTGAATTTGATGGAAAGAATTGGTCTTTAATTGATCCAACACTCGGTGCTAATAATAAAAAATCTGATGTTAAAAAATACATTGGTAATGGACATAATTATTTAGTGAAATATACATATTAGGGGGAATTAAAATGAAAAATAAAGGTTTACTTAATCCTAAAGAACTTGCCAGTTTTTGTAAACAAATGGCTATGATTTTAGATTCTGGTCTTTCTACTATTGAAGGGATTTCTTTAATGATGGAAGATCGTAAAGAAGATGAAAAAGTTATCTTAGAAAATATTTATCAAGATTTACTTGAAATTCCTTTTTCAAGTGCTTTGAAAAAACAAAATATTTTTCCTGATTACATGATTCAAATGATTGAAATTGGAGAAGAAACAGGAAGAAATGATGAGGTTATGAAAGCTTTGTATCAACATTATTTAAGAGAAAGTGCTTTGTCTCAAAGTATAAAAAATGCCTTAACTTATCCGATGGTCATGATTTCCATGATGCTTATTGTCATCTTTATCTTACTTACAAAAGTGATGCCACTTTTTAATCAAGTCTTTCAACAATTAGGTCAAGAAATGACAGGATTATCTAAAGGACTTCTTGTTCTTGGTAATTCTTTATCGCAGTTCATCTCTATTTTTATTGGTATTATTGTCCTTCTTGTTTTATTGATTATTTATTTATTAAAAAGGAAAAAAGGAAAACAAAAATTGAGTCATTTTCTTGCATATCTTCCTTTTACAAAATCTCTTTTCTTTAAAATATCTATGTGTCACTTTGCAAGTGGTTTAGCCCTTGCTTTAAAAAGTGGCCTTGTTCAAGAAAGAAGTATCGATCTTGCAAAAGAATTAGTAGACAACGATACTTTCCTTACAAATATTAATCAAGCCAAACAAGAAATTGATGAAGGTCAAAGTATGTCCAAAGCTTTTTCAAAAAATCATCTCTTTACAGGAATTCAATCAAGAATGATTTTGATTGCTGAAAAAACCGGTCAAGTTGATCAAATTATGGATGATATTGCCAGTCAACTTGAAGAAGAAGTAGACGATCAAATTAGTTCATTTATCAATATTCTAGAACCAACTTTAGTCATAATTCTTTCAATTATTGTCGGTATTATTTTACTTTCTGTTATGTTGCCATTACTTGGTATTATGTCAAGTATTTAGGAGGGATTTTATGAGATTTACAGATCAAAAAAAATCACATCCCTTAAAAAATATCCTATTCTCTCTTTTACTTTTTGTAAGTATTCTAGTTCTATTTAATTACAGTATTGATACAATGTCACAAAATTCACTTCAACAACAAAAAGAAAATTTAGAAAGTGCCATTAATCGTAGTGTTGTTCAATATTATGCTATTGAAGGAAAATATCCCGAAAGTTTATCGGAGCTCGAAAAGGATTATGGTTTAACTTATAATAAAAAGCTCTTTTTTGTTGACTATCAAGTTATAGGTGAAAATATCGCCCCTGATATTGTTGTAATAGAAAGGAGCCCGGCAAATGAATAGAAACAAACATGTTATTGATTTGATCTTCCCTCTTTCCTTATTTTTTGTTTTTATAAGTAGTTGTGTAATTGTTCTTATTTTATCTTTTCATGTTTATAAAAAAACACTTGATTTAGAACAAGTAAATTATGAAAGTCGAACAGCTTTATCTTATATTGTACAAAAAATACATCAAAATGATACTTCTAAAGCGATTTCTCTTTGTCAAAAAGAAAAGTATGATGTTTTAGTTATTAAAGATCAAAATTATGTGACTTATATTTATGAAGATGATGGTTATTTAAAAGAATTATTTGTTCAAGAAAATATTGATTTTAATAAAAGGGATGGTAAAAAAATTATTCCTGTTTCAAAATTAAAAATGAAACAAAAAGATCAATTATTTACTTTATCATGTATGATTGATCATCAATACGTTGAAACAAAAGTTTCTCTAAAAGCTAGATAAGGAAGTGATTTCATGAAAAACATTCATAAACAATCAAGTTTACTTATTTTAGAACTTATTATTTCTATTACCTTTTTTGTACTTTCAACGCTTGTATGTGTCCAAATATTTGTAAAGTCTCATGAAATCTCTAATCAAACCAAAGACGTGACTATTGCCATGAGCTATTGTACAGGTGTTCTTGAAGAATTTGAAAATGATCCTACTCTTTATAAAAATAAAAAAGAGTATTTTAAATATTATAATCAAAATTGGGAAAAAAGTTCAAAAAAGAAAGCAACTTATACAATCTCTATTTATTGCAAAGAAGAAAATTCTTTAAAAAAGATTCAAGTGAAAGCATATCAACAAAAGAAAAAAATTTATTCATTAAATGATGAAGTCTATGTAAAGGAGGATATTTATGGAAACTAAAAAACAAAAATATCCTTTAATCAATATGGGAACCTCTTTAATGCTTGTTATCTTTATTATTTTATGCTTTATTATTTTTTCGACCCTTTCACTTTCTAGCTCATTAAGAGATCGAAATTATAGTCAAAAAGCGATTGAAAAAACAGAAGATTATTACCAAGCTTCTTCTCTTGCTCAAAAGAAATTAAAAGAAATTGATGAATGCCTCATACATCATCAAGATTTATCTTCTATCAAAGATATTAAAATTGAAGGAAATCTTCTTTCTTTTCAAGAAAAAATTGATAAAAATCAAGAATTAGAGATACAATTACAATTAACAAATGACCAAAATCGCTATAAAATAATAAAGTGGGAAAAACATTCCTCTACTAAATGGGAAAATAAAACGTCTCTTCCCCTTATAGGAAATGATTAGGAGGGCTTATGAAAATCATTGATTTATTAGAAAATGCTGTACTAGCAAATGCATCAGATATCTTTATTGTGGCTGGTTTACCTATTTCCTATCGTGCCAATGGAACGATTCATCATGAAAATGAAGAAAAACTCATGCCACCTCAAACCAAGGAATATGTTGAAAAAATTTATGAACTGGCAGATCATCGTGATCTATCCCTTTTAGAAAATGAAGGTGATGACGATTTTTCCTTTGCCTTACCAGGTATCTCTCGTTTTCGTGTCAGTGCCTATAAACAAAGGGGAGCTTTATCAGCAGTTGTTCGAATCATTACCTTTGATTTACCTCACCCTGAACAAATTGGTATTCCTAAAGAACTCATTGATCTTGCGAATTTATCCAAAGGTCTTGTACTCATTACCGGCCCTGCTGGAAGTGGTAAATCCACAACCCTCGCTTGTATTATTAATCAGATCAATCAAACTCAAGAAAAACATATTATTACTTTAGAAGATCCAATCGAATATTTACATAAACATCAAAAAAGTATTGTTAGCCAACGTGAAGTAAAAGTGGATACCCAAAGCTATGTCACTGCCCTTCGTGCATCTTTAAGACAAAGTCCAGATGTCATCCTACTTGGAGAAATGCGTGATTATGAAACAATTGATGTCACCATGACTGCCGCTGAAACAGGCCATCTTGTTTTTTCAACGCTTCATACTATTGGGGCAGCCAATACGATTGATCGTATTATTGACGTTTTTCCAGCAAGTCAACAAAAACAAATTGCGGTTCAACTTTCCATGGTTTTACAAGCAGTTGTTACTCAACAACTTGTTCCTGATATTAATGGAAACTTTATCCCTGTTTTTGAAATAATGACAGTGACACCTGCCATTAGAAATATGATTCGTGAACATAAAACACCACAAATTGATGGTATTCTTTATTCTTCCAATAAACCAAATATGATTTCTACCGATATGTGTTTAAGTAATCTTTATCATGAAGGAAAGATAACTAAGGAAACAGCATTAAAGTATGCTACAAATGAAGAAATGTTAAATAAAAGACTTTAAAAGGCACGATTTCAATCATGCCTTTTTTGTATTATATTTCCAACTATTTCTAATAACAGAATCAATCCAATAAAACTAAATAAAACAAGCTTTCCACTTCCTGTCGTTAATGTTTGCGCCACACCACCAATAACAGGAATCATTAAAACAACTTTTCCCATATATTGATTATACGAAATAGAATTCATATCCTTTTCCTTATTGGCATCTCCCTTTGTCACAAATTCACCAGACAACTTTTTATTATAAACCACGCGATGAGTAATAATTGAACTACTATCATTTGAACCATAAAAAGCAATAATATCTTTCTTTTCAATAGATTCAGGTTCTTGATACTTTACATAAACCAAACTTCCTACAGGAAGTGCTGGTTCCATACTTCCACTAATGACCGTATACATTTGATAACCAAAAGCTTTAGGAAGCGTTAAAGGAAGACAGGCGATAATTAAAACTATTAATAATACGGTTCCTATCGCACTACAAATATGTGCTATTTTCTTTTTATTCATACTCTTTTCTTTCTAATAAAGAGTCCAAGTAAAACTAGGACTGCAAATGATAAAGCAGAAAGCGTTATACCTGTATAAAGAGGTTTTGCATCTGTTTTTTCATTTACTTTCATATTTTCTTGTGGTGCTTGTTCATCACCTAAATCAACAACATCTTGAAAGTCATTTGAGGAATCTGTTGTTTCATTGTCTTGATTTGAATCATTTCTTTCTGCATTATTTGTCATTGTATTATTTCTACTATTTGTAGAAGAATTTGAGGTAATAACTGTAGTAACTGTATTTGTTGTTTCAACAGTAGTTGTATTATTTGAAACATTATTATATACAAATCTAAAAACATTATCTTTTTCATTATCTCTCAATGTTTTAGTAAAGGCTGTTGTTTGTGGAAGATAGCCTTCAACATGCTTATAAGCAACAACCGGTTTATCACCCACATTACCATAAAGAGTCTCTTGTGGTAATAATTCTTTTCCTTGTTGATCAACATAGCGAATCGTATAAGCTACTTGTTGTCCTTTTACTCCATAAACAACAACATATTCTTGATCAGCTTCAACATCAAAAGTTGCAGGTGTTAAAGTATCAATACTATCATGCCCACTTAAATGAATTCCTTTGATATAATAAGGACTTTCTTTTTCTAATTCTATTTTTGTAAGATCAAAAGAGACCTGTTGCCCTTTTTCTACTTGTACATCTAAAGATGATTGTCCTTGTATCATTCCCTTATTTCCTGTATATAAAGTCACTTTATAACCATAAGCAAAAACAGGTGTGATCATTAAAGAAAGGAAAAGAAGCAACGTCATAAATAAACTTAATATCTTATTTAATCTTTTCATTTCTATTCCCCTTTCTTTTTTCTAGAAAATATAAACATAATAATTACAATTCCACTTATAAATTCTAAAGTACAAAACAATAATGTTTTTGTTTGATCTCCTGTTTTTACAGTTGTAAAAATGGTTTTATGATCAATCTTCGTAGGTGCACTTACTTCTTCCACCGCAAAATTCATTTCTAATTGAGCCATGGTCGCTTGATAACTATTTCCTTGAGTTTCTCCATCAACTGAAAGTGTTAAGATTACAAAACTACTTTCATTTTCCTTAAGTTTTCCTAAATAGAAATAATCTTCTAAGCCTTTAACTTCTTTCAAACCCTTAGATTTTTCACCACCAACAGTTTGACTATCGTAAATTACTTTTTCATTTTGGTTTGTTTGATAAACTAATTGATACGTATAAATTCCATTTTGAGCTTTAGAATCTTCTTCCAAAGTCTTAATAATTTCATTTGTCATATACCAATCCGTTGCTTTTGAATTCTTATTTTGAAGCTTGACTTTTAAAGTAATTGAATCACCTGGTTGAACATTTTTAAGTTCATCATTCATATTTTCTCTTTTAAAATTCGAAGTTATTTCCTGTCCATTAAACTCTACAAGCCAGCCCTCTTTTCCTGTAAAATCTTTCGCAAAAACTGGTGTTATAAACAAAACCATCATCATAAGTGCCATAGCAAGGCACAAAATCTTTTTCTTCATTTTTTGTACCCCCTATTCTAAACTGATTTTTGTTTCTTCATCATTGACATTAACATCAATTCCCCATGCACTTTTAATAGCATCTTTAGCATTATGGGTTTGAATAGCATCCACTTCTGCCTCTAAAGTAAAAGTATATCCATCATACGTATATTTATATTCGATCTTATTTCCCTCTTTTATCTTTTGAAACATGTGTGATAAAACAGGATCAATACGTATTGTTTTTGTAGATGCCGGTGTTGTTTCTCCTTTTTTTAAAACATTTGTATAATAAAGAACAACTCTTTCATTGGTAGTTTGCGCTTCATTAATAACCCAATTATTAGAAGTATAACTCAGTTGAATATAAGAAGGATCTAAATCAACATTCTTACCATTTTGATTTTGCCAACTTTTAGTAAGAATGACTCTGACAAAAGTATCAATATTTCCATCATTTTTTACTGATAACTTTTCATCATAGGCCTTGCCCAAAGCAAAACTTTCATCTTTCTTTACTAAATTTTGTAGAAGTTTTTCTTCGCCTTCTTGTTTAACATTTCCATTTTCATCATAGGTTTTCATAGAAACTACATCATTATTTTCTAATAAAGAAACACCGATCGTAGACATATCCATAGACGCTTTATAATGATCACTATAGTACGCTAAAGAAGCTCTTGCACTTTGTACCCCACTTCCTAAAATCAATAAAGCTGCAATGATTATAAGAAATGTGGGTTTTAATAAAAGCGTTTTTATTTTTTTCATAACCATTCCTCCTTATTGATTTTCATACACCTGTTGCCAGTTTTCTTTTAAGTTTCCATCTTCATCATAAACAACTGGCGTAAATTCTTGAATAATCACAATATTATGTTCTTGATTTTTATTTTCATCCATTATTTTTGGAAGAGTATAATGAATGTGAAGGCGTGATGTTTTTTCTTTTGGTGTTAATACTTGATTATAATAGTAATAACCATCATCATTTTCCTCCCAATTCTTTCTAGCATCATATTTAATTTCTAAATAATCAGCCGCAAAAACTTTGATCCTTACATAACAATCATAATCCCCAATATTTTCAATCTCGATATGTTTCCCATCTTTATCAACATCTTCATGAATTATTGTATCTGTAAAACCTAAATCCATTGTATAGCCACCAGTAGCTTTACTATAAGTGGTAAAATACCCCATTGCCTTTCCTAAACTCAGGGTAGAAACAAGAACAAAAGCATTGATAAATAAAACTATTTTTTTATTGAATCTTTTCATTTTCCCTTCCTCCTGTCCTAATTTTCTTGACTTTGGTTAACTTGATAGTCATCTTGACTTGCATCATAGCGATAACTATTAACAATACCATTACCACCAATAACTTCATTAGTAGCGCGGTTTGTAAACTCTGCTTTTTTAATAGTGATAGCATCTATTTGTCCTAAATCCACTTCTTGTTCACTAACAAGTTGATAACCACCACCTGTATAAACTTCTGATACTTTTATTTTAGAACCAGCAGGGATGTGATCTATTTTTAATGATTTACTTGTTACATCATCAAAATACATCGTTAAAAAACGGGTTTCTTTTTTCTTTTCAAGTGTTTCAATATCGACTTGGTAAACAAATGTGGCACTATCTTTCATCGTAATATTTTGATTTTCTAAGTTCTTAACAATTTCAATAGAACCGTATTTTGGGTTTCTTGTTGCCTTTACACCTAAAGCTCTATCTCTTGTCAATTGATAATACCAAGTATCATCGTCTGATGAATAATAGTAATTATTTGGTAATGAAACAAGATAAGGTGTAAATTCATAAGAATAATAAGCTGTTTCCAAATCTTGAATCACTACTAAATAAAGTCCTGTCTTTAAATTAGAAAGTGTCCCTTTTCCTTGATTAAGACTCATTTTATAGGTTGGTTTTTCATCTTTAAGATACTTAGTTGCCTCCTTTGCACGTATTTTCCAAATATTCGCTGATTGGATTTTATCATATTTGACAATTGACCAATCTATTTTAGAAAATAAACCTATCCCTGTATAATTTCCTGCTTTAGAAATCGTTGCTACTTGATAAAGTTTTACCTCAATCATTTCATTTTCTAAATCATCCCGATATTCTTTAGACGTAATATTCATTTCTAATCGACATTCTTTATCCACGTCAACTGGTGAAGCTGCCTCAACATGAGGAATAATAAGTAAAGTAAATGTCATCATCAAAGAAATAATAGCTATTGATAACTTAAAGAATTTCTTTTTCATCTTTAGATCCTCCCTTTCTTTTATTAAATAAATATCTCATTATTAGAATCATTAAAAATGTAAGTGCCAATCCTAAAATAAGAATAAACATATAATAATTTTTAATAGATTCTAACATCTTATCTCCAACTGTTTGATGATTCTCTTCCCCATTGTAGGCAACTCGATGTCCCCTTACAATTAAACGATGAGAATTGACTCCATAAGGTGTACAGGTAAATAATGAAACTTCATCTCGTCCTTCATGGATAGAAAGAGCTTCTTTTAGAGTCTTTTGATCATCTTTACCAACCATTGGTAGTATTTGATCCACTTTATAAGCAAGAACTTGATCTAAAACATGAATATAAAATTTATCTCCTGTTTGTAATTGGTCAATATTTGTAAATAACTCTGCACTTGGTAGTCCTCGGTGAGCTGCCAAAACACAGTGTGTGCTTTCACCACCAATAGGAAGTTTAGAACCATTCATATGTCCAATTCCTGTTTGTAAAACATCATCACTCGTACCATGATAAATAGCAAGTTTAAGATTGATTTCAGGTATTGAAAGATAGCCCATGATTCCATCTCGATTCACATTCAATACTTGATTATAGGCACTCTTTTTACTCTCCTTATTTTTTTGTCCAAACACATCTGAAAAGATATTGTTTTCTAAAATTGTTTCATTAAAAGCTTTGGCATCCTGCCATTCTTTTTGAAAATCATCTTTTGATAAATCTTTAACCGCTAACTTATAATTTTCAATTAATTTACTTTGGCGATAAGTATTCCATTGATTTGAAATAATTGGATATGTCATAATTCCTAATCCAATTAAAAACAACAAACCAATAAAAATACTTGGTAATTTCTTTTTCATATTACAACACCTTTGCTTTTATCCTTTTATCTTTTCTATATAATCCAAAGATAAAAGCGCTCGTCACACTTAATCCAACAAATACCCATAAACCATAACGTGTATGCATACTTGAAGAATTATTCTTTTCTTCATTTTGTATTTCCTTTTCACTATAAGCAACCCGATGTCCTCTTACAATTAACCGTTTATCATTAATACCATAAGGTGTACATGTAAGTAACGACACATAATCTTTTCCTTGCTTAATTTTTAAAGAAGAAGTCTCTTCTGGTTTAACTACTTCAATACGATCTACTTGATAACATAATGTTTTATTTAAAATATGTATCAAGAAGTGATTTCCTTTTTTTAACTGATCTAAATCCGTAAACAATGTAGCACTTGGAAGTCCTCGATGTGCTGAAATAACTGCATGATTTCCTTTACCACCAATTGGTAAAGAACTTCCTTCCAAATGCCCAGTTGCTTTTTCTAAAACTTCTTTACTAGTCGTATGATAAATCGGTAATTTAACATTTATTTTGGGAATTTCAATAATTCCCATCATTCCATCACCTGTTAAGTTTAACGCAGAAAGATAGGTTTGGTCTTTGATTTTACTATTTTTTGTATTAGCAAAGGAATCTGGTAAAACATGAGGTGCTAAAGCTTGATTGTATACTTTCGCTTTTTGTATTTCATTTTCATAATCGATTGTTTCTTCTTTTTTTAAAAGAGCTTGTTGATAATTTTGAATAAGCTTTTCTTGACGATAATTATTCCATTTATTTGCGACTAAGGGATATACCAATAAGGACAATCCAGCAATGAATATCAAAATAGTCATTAAATTACTTAGCTTCTTTTTCATCTGAACTCTCCTTATTCTTATATCATTTAAGAATCAGAGGCTTTAAGCCTCTGATCAATTCTTATTTTTCTTGTTTTTTTCTATTTACAAAGTAAAGTGCAGCAGCAATAACCGTGATTGCACATCCACCAATTGTAAAGATTGTTGTACCCATACCCCCTGTTTCAGGTAATGATGATACAGTTGTATCAGTTGCTGATGCTTCACCTGTAATGGCAACATTCGCTTTACCATCCCATGTTGCTTCAACATCTTTATCTAATACTGTATAACCATCTGGAGCAACAACTTCTTCAAAATAATAAGTATATTCTGAATCTAAACCTTTAACAATAGCCTTACCATTTTCATCTGTTTTAATTGTTTGAGTTTTTGCATCATCTAAATTAGTTGCTAAACCAGTTGCTTCATAATTTTCATTAAATTTAATATATTGTTTTTTATCTCCAACAAATCGGTAAACAACGAACTTAGCATCTTTTAAAGCTTTTCCTTGATCACCTGTTTTTGTAAGAGCGATTTGTGCAGTTTTTAAACTATCTTTATCTGAATCAGTAAATGTTCTCGTATCCGTTTTTCCAATAATTATAACTTCATTGTTTACTGTAATCTTTGTAACTGTTGCCTTATAAGTAATTGTGATTGTTTGATTAGCATAAGTATTTGAATTATTTACAAGTTCACTTAAATCTACAGAAAATTCATCCTTATTAATCGTTCCTTCGTAAGTTTTTTCAAAATCTCCAATTTTTACATTAACATCAACATTACCATTGGCATTTTTTACATATTCTCCTCCAGTAATTTTATCCACTACTTTATAAGAAACATTTTTTTCATCTTCTCTAATAAATGGAACTTTAGCTGTTACAGTATAAGTAACCACTTGTCCTACTTCAACCACATCATCTTTTGAAGATTGATGTTTTTTATCAACATTGTGATCTGATTTTTTTGCTGTTAAAGTTGTTCCTTCTAATCCATTTGCATTACCATCATAAGTAAATGAAATGTACGCAACCATTGGACTATATTCAATATTTTTATTGGATTGATTTTTTCCAAATACAGCATAAGCCCCTGCTTTTGTTACTGTTATTGGAGATGTTTGTCCTTCTACTTTTGTGATTGTTGTCCCTGTTTTACTTGAATCTGCTTTAATTGCTTCTAATGCTGTATTCATTTTACTTGCATCATAATTTTTACCAATTAATTTTTTAATAGCATCTTCTTCCGTAGTAGCAATCTTTTCATCCCCTACAAAGTAGGGTTTTGCGCTGTCTACAAATTTCCATCCTAATTTTGATGTTGTGTCAGGTTCAACAATTTGTACATAATCAAATGTATCACCATCTCCAGCATTTCGAATCGTAATTGTTGCATCAGCCGCTGATACAGGCACCATCATAGCTAATGCCATTAAAAATGAAACCATCAACGCTGATATCTTTCTAATAAATTTCATGTGTTTTTCTTCCCTTCGTTTTTTATTTATATATAAGAGCTCGAAGAAATAAGTTCACTTATTTCTTCTTAAGCTCGTTATACCTATTTTTGTATAAGATACTGGCAGCAGTCATCATTAACAACATACCGGCAATCATATACCAATAAATACCCATTCCACCTGATTCTGGTAATGAATAAGATATTGTATTTTTATATTTATACAGTTGAAGTTTTCCATTTTCACTTGAACTTTCAGCAATAACATCTTCATTTTTACTATTTTTAATAGAAATGATTTTTCCTTTATTACCTATTACAAGTGCCCATTTTTCATCACTCTTAACATATCCTTCAGGAGCTTCCACTTCTTCTAATGTATATGTTCCTTTTTCAATCTTATCAATATTTTTTCCATCATATGTCCATTCAACATATCCATTAGCCTGAGAGATGCCTGTATACGTTTTGCTTGTTGATTTCAAAGTAAACTTCGCATTTTTTAATGCTTTTGTTCCTTCTTGATCAACTTTCATAATTTTCCATTTATTTAATTCATTATTTGTAAATTCAACAATTCCAACGGTTCCTCCTGTTTTTGTATATTCATAATCTTTAATAACATTTTTATTATTTCTATCATTTCCAAGAATTACTTCTGCCCCTTTGAATTGTTCATCTTCTTTGATAAGTCCAATGTATGAATTATTTTTTTCATTAGTAATAGCTACTTGACTTAATTCATAATCATCACTTTCATTTTCTATAATTTGGTATTTTCCTCTTGATAAATTCTTTAATTCATTTTTATCTTTCAGTGTTTTAGAATAAGAACCTTCTAATTCATTGGCTGGAACTATTACTTCAAAATGATCACCAATAACTTCATTTCCTCTTTTTACAGTGAAAGTAAACGTACGATCATAATCCACTTTATTATCAACATGTTTAATAATATCTAATTTACCATCAATCACATGGATACGATAAATACCATAAGGAGTGTTATCAGCTATCTTTTCATCTATATGCTTTTTATCATTAACGGCATAACCTGTACTTGTTGCATCTCCTACATAATGACCCTCTGTATTTGTTTTACTTTCGTCACTTGTTGTCTTTGCTTTATAAATGACTTGAAGATAGTAATCTGTATCACTTTGAGGATATTTATCCATATTCTTGATTTCATTTGTAAGATTTTTATCTGTATACCAATGCATTTCAAAGTTTTCATTAGTAATACCGTATTTATTAATATATTGTTCAATTTGAGTCAATGTTGGATTAGTAGGAATTTCATCACCTTTATAGATTGTAATTTCTTTATTAGTGATTGAAAGAGTTGCTTTAACATTGACTGTTGGCCGATTAAATTCAAGAAGTTTATCATCAATAATAACCCCTGAACCTTCTCCATTGGTCGTTACATTATTTCCTCCGATGTAATCTTCTTGAGCTTTAACGATAAATATCTTTGACCATCCTGGAATATCATCCACCTTTACCCCTAGCATTTGATCTTTCCAAATAACATACGTTCCTTTTTCATCTTTACCAACCATACCACCGACAGCTTTAACTGATTCTTCATCTACTTCAAAACGTGAATCAATATAATCTTTTATATCTGCCATAACAACAATTCCCGTAAAGATTGTTTGAAGGATTGATTTAAATACTCCATTTAATTGATTAGCCTGATCTGTACTATAATGATAAGCCTTTCCTTGATTATCTAGAGAGGCAATTTTGCCCATTAATTCTTTTGCATTTTTTAAATCTTGATTTGTATCAAAGAGTCCTACATCAATTGTTATTAAAGTAGCACCCGTATTTTTCTTTAAGGCTGTTGCTTGGTTTTCAATCATTTCAGCCGTTGTTTGTGTTGGACATCCATCTGTAAGAAGGATGACATATTTTTTTCGTCCATTATTTTTTATATTTGAATTTGAAAGCATTCTTTCTGCTTCACTTAAAGCACTTGCTTGATTAGTACCTGATTCTAATTGATCATATAAACCATTAATTGTATTTTTTAATTGATTATTATTTGTTTCTAAAGCATTCATGCTTACGTCTTGTGAAGCACTTGAAGCAAATGTGACAAGTCCCACATTACTTTCTTTAGAAATGCCTGTTAATTGATCAATATAATCATTTGCTGCCTTTTGTAGATAAGTAAGTCGATCGTTTTGATCATTTGTCGTATAGAAAGTATAGGCTGTATTGGTATTCATTTGTTTCTTAAAACTATTACGTTCTATTTTATTTGTTTTATAATCCCATACAGAATCATCACAGCTATACCATGTTTGATTTTCATACCATACACGTCTTACTGTGGCAGCAGCCTCACCATCAATTGTGTAATAAATCTTATTTTTATTTAATTGATTAACTGTTGTTTTTTTATAGAAATCTAAGCCACTTCTAAAACGCATACTTTTTGATTTATCAAAGACAAGTGCAATATCAATTGGATCAGCATATTCAACTTTTTTAAGATTGGAAGAAGCATTAAGTGTAATGTTGTATGTGCGATCATCCCAATTTATAACATGTGCTGTTTTATCTTTAATAATGATATCTTCATATTTTTGATTATAAATCTTATCTACCGGTGTTCCCGTAAGCGTTGTTAGTCTTGTAGTAGCAACATTATTTTCTACTTTAACAACAACTTTGAAAATCATATCAGATAAAGCATAACCATTGGGTTGTTTTGTTTCTTTTAAATAATACGTTCCTTTTTTTAAAGACGCTAATTTAAGCTCACCACTTTCATTGGAAGTCACTTTTTGTAATTCATTAACGAGTTTTCCATCTTTATAATCCTCATATAAAGTAAACTCTGCTCCTTGAATTCCATTATTTGTATTTAAATCTACTTTATTAACTGTTAAATCTGTTTTAGGCTCTGCACTTACAATCGGTGTCACTGGTGTAGCGTTTGGAATAACGAAATTCATTTCACAGTTAGAACCATATCCCCCACGTTCCATATAAAGAACAGTAATTGTATGTTTTTGTTTTCTTTGTTCAGGTGATAAAGATTCTCTGCCTTGTGGTGCTAGCTTTGTCCATAAATCAATTGTATTTGGATAAGCTGTTAGCCAATCTTCATAATATCGATCACCACCTACATTATTTTTTGGATAACCTGAATGGATTCCACCTAAATCAAGAACGGTTTCACCATCAAGTAATACCCACAAATCATCATCCCCATTAAATGAATAAGATAAATCACCAACATAATCACCTAATGAAAATTCAAAATCATAGCGCATTCCAAAAAACCAATTGTGTTTTCCACCACCATCATTTTCTCCACTTTGGTATAAGTCATCATCACCTTTATTTTCATCTAATGGCCAAAATTTATTTAAATTATCAACTACCGTCTTATTTTTATCATCAGATACTGATTTTAATTGATAGCTATTTCCTTTTTTAGTGAATTTCAATTTATAATCATCAATAATTCTTTTCCCTAGTTTTTGTTGTTGAGAGAAAAATCCAGGTTCATAAATATCCTTTCCAAAAACAACTTTACTGCGATCATTGGCATCTAATCCCTTAACAATCCCACTAATAACTGGCTGATCTTTTCCATAATCATCATTAATATTATAATTTGTTTTGCTAGGTGAACCATCTTTATTTTTACCTGGTAAATAACATGTATATTTATTTTCATTTGTTTCAATGTATCTCATAATCATACGATTTTGATTATTTGAATCTTTAGAATAGTTATTTGTATTATTGATTCCAGCTTGTTTTGTGGAATACGTTGCTTTACTGTTCCCTATCCAAGTATATTTGGTACCATCTTTAGTAAAAATATCTCCTTTTTTCATAGTATATAAAAGCGATCCATTATTACTTTCATCCGTATACCAATCATAAATTCGTCCATCTTTTAAAAGACATCCGTTAATTGTTTTATTTGAAAACTGGAAATCTCCCCATTCTTTTCCATCTTTAGCAAACTCTTTTGTGTTTGTTACAGTTTCTTTTGTTTGTATATCATAATCAAAGAAAGTTGTTTCATTTGTATATGTGCCTTCCTTTGCACTGTAATAACAACGTATTATTGTATTTTGATCAACAAATATTTCATCTTGATCAACAGCTTTTTCAATATTGTTTTCTCTTATAACAATTGGATTCGTATCTCTTAATTTATAATCATCATCTTCTGCCGTAAACTCTTTAAGTTTCCCACCTATTGTTCCTGAAGGAACAGTTACTGTTTTATCAAGATAAAGTTTACTTACTTTATCTCCTTCATCTAAATAATGTTCAATTGTTATTTGAAGATCTTGAGTTCCTTTATTAACGATGACATATTGAGAAAAATGTGTGGTATCAAAAGAGATTTCTCTACTATCAAATGTGGCATTCATATTTGTTGACATTTTATAATCATCACTTACGTGATAAACGCTAATACCTTGTTGACTATCGTATCCTGTATTTCTAAGTTCCACTTCAACATGTCCATTTGGTTGAATAATTTCATTATTCTTAGTAAATGTAATATCGAAAACCATCATATCTTGAATACTTGTCTTGTCTTTTACAAGATCATCCTTAAATGTTTCCTTGATTTGTTTAATATTATTTTCTACCTTTTCAACATTTAATATGGCATCTTTAGGAAGAATTGTTTCATCCTTTGCTTTAACGAGAATTTGTATACCATCCACTATTTTACTAAAAGTTACTTCATTTTTATTACTCGCAGCTTCTTGAACATCACCTGTTCCACCTACAACCTCATCTGTAACATGATCTACTGAATTTTCAAATTCATTTTTTTCTTGCTGATTGTTATTTTCTATACTCGTTTCTGTATTCGTCTCGACTGCTTCCTGTGTTTCATTCTTTGTCTCATTATTATCATAAGCAGAAACAGCAATCACACTACTCAGTATGACAATCGTACATAATACCAATAGAAAAGCTCGTTTTATTATTTTCATCATTGTGCCCCTCCCGCATAAATTTTGGTAAAATAAAAACCGCCAATCATACGATGGGCGGTTCGGCTGTCATATACTTGTATACTTAGACCCGTAACTTTGCGCTATTAGTTTCCACTAATTTTGCCTTTTTTCTTGAACCCATCATAGCATGAAATGTACCCACATTCAAAATGTATATACAAGTTTTTTAAAAAAAGAACTGATTTAATGGACTTTTTTTAAATTTTTTTATAGTTGTACTCTTGAAAAAAAATATTATTTGTCATCTTTTGTCGAAAAAACAGTTTGTTTTTTGAAAAATAGTTCATAAAAAAAAGGAGTGGTTTACTACCACTCCAAATGCTCTTATTTTAATAAGAACTAATCTTTTTTATTCTTTCTATAAAGAATCAATACAATGCCTACAGAAACAATCATGATAACAACATACATCATAATATTTGTACTATCACCTGTTTTAACAAAGACATCACGAATTGTATGTGTTGTTACCGTGTTTTTATTTTCTTTATAAACAACTTTTTGAATAGCTTCTTTTGTATTATAAAGATTAAATGTTTGATCATCAACAAGATCTGCATCTCCTGAAATTTTTGTAACGATACCGTAATCATCTAATTTGAATTCTGTATCTTGTGCACGTTTATATCCTTCAGGTGCTTCAATTTCTTTTAATACGTAAACTGTATTAACATTTAATTTTCTTAACGATGCAAAAGAACTATCTGTAGAAATCCAATCACAAACAACCTTATTTGTATCCTTTTCTACAATTTGTAAGTGTGCTCCTTTTAAGTAATTACCATTTTGATCAAGTTTAGAAACAATTAATTTAGTGACTTCATCAGCTACACCAACTGCTTCCAAATTTACTGTATAATCATTAGATTCCATAAGAGCTACAGCGTCTTGACTGACAAGTTGATTTTCTTCTTTAACAAGCTTTGTTGTCTTTTCAACGTTACCATCATCATAAATCAATTGATAAGAAACTTTGCCTGCTTTATTCTTTTGATAACTTACTTCAAAAGTTTTTGTCTTATATTCATCTACTGTATGTCCATTAGGTGCTGATATTTCTTTAAAGTAATATTTATAACTTGGTACAGCATTATTAAATGTCATGTATCCTTCACTATCAGATAATTGTTTTTCAACAAGAATATCTTTTCCTTGATTATTAACACGATACAATCCATAAACAGCTCCTTCTAATGGATCTTGACTAAGATCTTTAGAACGTTTTTGTACGGTAAGATTCAAAGGATGATAAATATTTGTAAATGTGATACTTGAAACGTCTTGATCATCTAATGTATATGTCACTGTTGGTACTAAACGATTATCTTGTCGTTTAACATCAACGGTTGCTTGATAAACAGATTGATCATATTCAATATGAGGATCATTATCACTTATATGTTCTTTCACTTGATAAGTATATATTCCTTCTTGATCAAAGCTTAATGTATTAAAATGAATATCTCCTTGATCATCATTAACTTGACTATCTATCACTTCACCATTAGAAATTAAATCAAATTGATACATTCCTGCAGTAAGTGTCTTTCCACCAATTAAATCTTTATGAGCATTTAGTTGAACATCTGCATTAGTGACATCAATATATTTATTTGTAATAATAAAACTGTTATTACTTTCTTGACTATATTCAACTTGATATCCAATACTATTTTCTTCACTTACTGTATAAACATAAGCATTTCCATCTTGATCTTTAACTGGTAAGTTTGTAAAGACTCCTTGCCAATTACTATCATTTGATAAGATGATTGATTGACCTTCAACTTTTTGACCATTTCTTAATAAATCTACTGTTACATTTTGTCTTTGATCTTCATGACCTACATCATCCCATACTTTTCTAACATCAATATCTTTCGTTGCTTGATTAACAAGTTGAGAAGACGTTACTTGAAGTGCATCATCCACTTCATTGCCCATTTCATCGGTTACATTTGTATAATCAATGACTAAATTTCCTTGATTATCTTTTGAAACTTGTGTTGAAACATTTAATTCTTGATTTGAATAAGCAATACCTGCAATTTCATTACCTGCATTGATTTCCCTAACTGTATAGTTATAATTACCTGGTTTTGTAAATTCTATATCATCAAATGCATAAACACCTAATTCATCATTTTTGGCAGTGTCTATTTTCTTTGTATTATTTTGATCTATTAATTCAAATCTAAATAATCCTGGTTCCATAGCAACTTCTTGACTACCACTTACAACTTTATTTCCTTCAAGAGACATGGTTGCAACTTGATAGTGATAAAGTATATTTGTAAAATCTAACGAAGAACGATCTTCTTTTTGATTTCCTAAATCATCTGTATAAGTAATTGTTTTTGAAACTTTTAATTTATCAGTATCATCTGCTTTTACTTGAACAACAACATGATAAACCGTTTGATCATAATCAACATCATAATTGTCATTATCTTTAACTTCTGTTACACGATAATAATATGTTCCCGGTTTTGTATAATCTAATTTAAAGTTAAATTCTTTATTTGTATCATTTTCAACTGTTTCTTGTACACCATTTTTCTTAACAAAACCATCTGATGTTAATTCCTCTAACTTAAATTCAAAATCTCCTGCATCAAAATCAACAGCATCATTATCTTCATCCACAAATGTTTTCTTACCATTTAAAGTCGTACTACCTTTTGCATTAAATTCATTAACAAAAGTGATTTCATCAACTTTTTGATGATTTTCATCATAATACGTAGTTGTTGTAATAAGTTTAGAACGGTCATCTTTATCATATTGAGCAGCAACTTTTACATAATAAACTGTTTGATCAAAAGCAATTCCACTTTTTGCAGTATCTTCTTTTTCAGTAACTTTATAATAATAATTACCTGCTTTTTTAAGACCTGTAATATTAAATTCAAATTGACCTTGTGCATCATTTTTTACTGTTTTATGATAACCATTTTTAATAACATTATAGCTATCATCTGTTTCTTGAAGAGTAAAAGTAAATTCATTAGCTTCTAAGTCTTTACCTGTTAAAGACTTATGACCAATAATAGATGTTTCACCATTTGCATTGACTGTGTTTTTAAAATTAATTTCTCCACCATTTACTAATGATTTAACAACTGTATATGTTCCATTACCATTATCTGTCACAATGACTTTAACAATATATTCTCTTTTATCCGCATTATACGTAATACCTTTAATAACACGTCCACTATTTTCTTCTGTAATCTTATAATAGAACGTATATTGATCTTTAACGGTAAAATCTAGATTTTGATAGGTAATATTGAAAGTGAAGTTTCCATTTTCATCATTTGAAACTTGCTTTCTAGAAATTTTTTCTACACTGTTTCCAGTATATGCATCTCCATTTTCATTTTTAACACGTTCAATATTAAATTTAAATTCACCGCCATCTAATACTTGAATTTCATCATTATCTAACAATTCTTTCTTACCAGTAATATCTACTGAACCATGGCAATGATAAACATTATCAAATTCAATTTCATCAACATTTTTAACATCATCTTCATTCAATTGAATCATTCGACCTTGTTCAACTACAAGTCCTTGATCATCTTTGCTTACTTCAATTGGTATAATATAACGCGTTGTATCAAATTCAATTGTTGAATCTGTTCCTTTAACTTCTTCAACAAGATAGTAATATCTTCCTTCTTCACTATAAGTATCAAATCCTGCAAAACTGAAGTTTCCACTTTCATCATTTGTTGAAGACATTAAATCTCGCACTTTTGTATATTTATGCGTATTTTCATTGTAATTGACTTTTGACAATTTGAAAGTAAATTGTTGTGCTTGAAGTTTTTTGTTTTCTAAACTTTTATGACCAACAATTTGAACACCTACGCTATTTTTAAATGTTAAAGCATTCTTTTCATCTTCGCTTGGTGTTATTGTCTCATTTTCGTAATCTTTTACAGTTTGTTTTGCGACAAGCTGACCTTTTCCATTATCAGTTACTTCTATTTTTACAAGATATTCAATTGAATCATACGTAATATTTGATTTATTTGTATTTTCTTCAGAAACCTTGAAATAATAAGTACCTTCTTCTTCAAAGTTAATATTGAATGTGGCAATACCACTTGCATTATTTTTAGCTGTTCCTGATTTTCCATTACTTAACGTTTGACCATCTTTATTTGTTTGTTCAACTTTAAATGTAAAATCATTTCCTTTTAAAGTACCACCATTTAAAATCTTATGAAGTGTTAATTGGGTTGAACCAGTAGCTTCATACGTATTTGTAAATACAATAGAATCTGCATCTACAAATGTTTGTGTAGCAGTTGCATGACCTTTTCCATCATCTTCAACATCTACTTTAATTTTATAAACAACGTTATCATAAGTCACACCATTTAAATTGTTGTTTTCAGGTGTTTTTTCTTTAACAACATAATAATGTGTTTGTTTTTCATTTGCCTTTAAATCATTGTAATCTACATCAAATTCAAAGCTTGATTCATTTTCACCAACATCATTTTTATTGATTGTTGTTGTTTGTAAAGGAGAACCATTAACTTTATAATCCTTACCTGTTTCATAAAGTTCAAAAGTAAAGTTATCACTTTCTTTAAATGTTCTACCTGTTATCTTCTTTGTTCCTTGAATAACTGTAGAAGTATTTGATGAATATTTGTTTTCAAATTTAACTTGTGATTCTTGACCTTTTTCATCTGTAATTGTTTTTGTAGCTTCTAAACGTTGTTTTTCTTCGTTATAAGTTACAGAAACTGTTACATAATATTTTTTACTATCATATTCGATACCATCATTACTTGATGATTTTTCCAATAAGATATAATAATGATTTCCTAATTGATTTTGGTTATATTTCAATTCATATTGAATGTTACCATCTTGATCATTAGTCGTTTCAATAGCATCATCTAATTTTATCTTATGATTTTCATCTTTGTATTCTTGTAAACTAAATGTGAAATCATTTGCTTTTAAAGATTTATTAGATAATGTTTTTGTTCCATCAACGCTAATACTTGTCGAACCTTGATAATTAAAGGTATTTGTAAACTCAATATCTTTATTGTTTTCAACATTCACTTCTGTTGTAGCTGTACCATCATGTTGATCTTTTACAGTTACTTTCACTTGATATTCTTTTGTATCATAGTCAATACCTTCAATACCTGTATTTTTTTCTTTTACAACATAATAGTGTGTTTCTGTTTGATCATATCCAATATTGTCATAAGTAAGATTAAACTTGAAATCTTTTGTTTTTGTATTTGAAACATTCTTGATAGATGCTGTCATTACTGGACTTTGATTTTCTTGAACGACATAATCACTACCTGTTTCATAGAGTTCAAAATCAAATTGATCAGTATTACTAAATTTTCTACCTGTTAAATTCTTTGTTCCATTAATTGTAGCATTACCTTGAGAATCATAAGTATTTACAAATTTGACATTTTCAACAACATTATTTTCTTTTTTCACTTCTTTTGTTGCTTCTAATTGTTTAGTTTCAGAATTATAAGCAACTTTTACAGTAATATAATATTTTGTATTATCATAAGTAACACCATCTATTTTAGAAGAACTATCTTCTGATAATACATAATAATGTGTTCCAATATTATCTTGTGTATATTTTAAAGCTTGATCTCCACTAAATTTAAATGAACCATCACTTAAATTCTTTGTCGTTTCTTTATATCCATCAGACTTAACTTTCCATTGATTATCTGTTTCTTGAAGTTTAAATGTATAATCATCTTTATTTAAAGATAATCCATTTTCAATTGTTTTTGTTCCTTTAATATCTAATGAAGTTTTATCTTTATAGGTATTTGTAAACTTAATTGTCGAACCATTCAAAATTTCAGGATTTGAGACTTTTAATGATCCATTTTCTTCAGTAACTGATATTTTTACTTTATAAACTTTATCTGAATAAGATACACCTGTAAGATTATTATTCTTTTCTTTTACTTCATAATAATAATCTCCTGCTTGTGTATATTCTAAATTAAATTCAAAGTTTCCCCTTTCATCATTCGTTGTTGTTATTTCATTACCAACAATTTGTTTAAATTGATCATTTTCATATTGTTGTAAACCAAATGTAAATTCACCATTTACTAAAGATCTTCCCACAAGTTCTTTAGTACCTCTAATAGTTTGTGATGAACCAGCTAATTGATTCGTAAATGTAATTGATTTATTTTGTGATGTTACTGGTTTTTTATAATGAATTTCATTTCCATTTTCAAAACGGTTTGAAATAATATTTCCACCATAAAGTCCTGACAATTTCATTGTTCCACTAGGAAGTAACATTGTTCCCGAAATAATTCTTTGGTTTTCTACAGTTCCTGTATAAGGTGAAGCTTCACCGTTATTGACTGTATAGAAATTCCAAATAATACTTGTTTGTTTTTCAATTAAATCTTTATATCGATCAGAATTATAGAAAACAGCATCTAAATCAACATTATTTCTTTTATAACCCGATGTCATCATTGTAACCCATGAGGTATTAGTTGGAACTTCAACATTGATAACAAGCCATTTCTTTCCTTCATCTTGGAAATTCCATCCTTCATTTCTTGTTAAATCGCTTGCTGTTAAATTATAAACTTTAACATCAGAGCTATCTGTTGCATGAGCAAGATTTTTAGAAAGATTATTAAAGTTTGCAAATTCTTTATCCCAGTTTATTTTTTCAAAACCATTTGTTCCTGCTTTAATAATTTTAACATTTGGTTCATCCGTTTTAGCATCCTTGAATTTTGCATAATCAGATTCATCTTCTAAAACCACATAACTGTTTGCAAGGGGCTTTCCAAGACTATCGCCTTCAATTTTACCAAATTGACTGACATTGTTAAATTTTTCATCTTCAATTGTCACTCTTCCTGACGATGAAGTATTAATCATATCTCCAGATTGAGTAACAACTGTTTCTCCACCAGTAAGTTCTTGTTCTTGATTATTGTTGTTTTCAATAACTTCTCTTACTTCATAAGTCCCAGCGATAAGCTTATCAAATTCAACTTCTAATTTTCCGTTTGTTGTATATCCTGATTTTTCATCAACACGTACTTCATCATTATCTTGAATTCGATAAAGACGTAACTTAACATTTCTTTCAATCGAATTATTTTGACTATCTGTATACGTTTTTGTTACCATAACTTTATTGTTATTTACATTAAAGTTATTAGAAGTGAAATTATATTGTCCACCTCTACCGACTCTAGAAGCAATCGATGATTCAATATGATTAATACTATAACTATTTGTAAAGATACCAAAATTTTTTGCAATTCCTAAACCATCATTGATAGAAGAATCACTAAACATTTGGTTATGTTCAATTGATGATGAATTATCATCTGCAAAAGCAGTTACTTTCGTATAAGCAACAGCTAAAGCAAGGGCTAATATTAATATTGTAATCTTTTTATAAATATTCTTTATCTTCTTCATAATGCATTACCCTTCCTTTCTTTGTTTATCCTTATTTCTTTTAAAGAAAATAAAGAAAATAAGTAAAAGAGCGAGTGATCCAAAAGCAATAAAGATTCCTTTTGAATTTGTAGTTTCTTTAGTAGATGAAGCATCAATATTTCCTTGTGGAACTTGTTCATCTTGTAATGTTACACCATCAACAGAAGTATTACTATCGTCATTGCTTTGGTTAAGGGATCCATCGCTATTTTGAATACCTACTGTTTGGCTTGTACCAGTTTGATTATTTCTTGCATAAATTGTTGTTGCACCAACAGCATTTCTTGTTGTTACTTCATTATTATATTCAGTCACATCAATCACTTGTTCAGTAATAATTTCTGTATCCGCATTTAATGCATCATTTACATTTCGATAATAAACAATGTATAAACGTCTTGGTGAATAATAACTATGTCTCATTGATGCCGTTTGTCCATCCACTAAAACATATTCTTGCCCATCTTGTGAAAGTTTTTCAGGACATTGTAAGATTGTATCTTCTTCTTTATTTGCTTCTACGTTCACCTTACTTGTAGAAATCACTTCATTATTTGCAATATTTCGATATTCAATATCCACTGAATAATCTCTATTATTGAAAGTTGATCCTTCTAAATTATAATAAACATAGCTAATATGATCACTATCACCATATTGATGTGTTAATGTTTTTGGCATACTTGCATCAACTTGATAGATTTGGTTATCATCTTTTACTTCACTTTCAATATCATAAGTTGTTTGGCTTCCTGGTTGAACTTCTTTTTCAACAACATCTCCTAATATTTTTTGTGAAGCAGCATCTACTTTATAGATATACCAAGAATAAGAAGAATTTTCATCAATAGCCTTATAGCTAATTGTATAATGTCTTTCACTTGAAGTTACTTGATGATTAATGACCGGCGATTGTCCATTAGACAAAGTATAATAGATATTATTGATTTTCATTGTTGATGGCGCAATATACGTATAATCTTTATCATTTACATGAAATGATTTTTGCACCAAGACGTTATTTGAACCTTCTTCGACATAATCAACTTGCACATCATAATCTTGAACATCATTTGGATTATAATAAATAATATTATAAACATTATCATAAGGATCATTGTAATAAGTTGATTTAATAACATTTGGTTGTCCATTTGCTTTTTTATATTCAACCCCATCTACAGTATAAGTATCTGGAACTTGATAAACATATGGGTTATCTGTTGTTGCTTGATCATCCAATTCAAATGTTTCCTTATTTAAAATCGTTCCTGTCTTCGTTGTAAACTGAACAGTTCCTTTTATTTTTACAGCTTCATAAGCTTTATATGTGAATAAGTATTCATTTTTATCAGCGACTAATTTTTGAGTGGTTTTTTCACTTACCAAATCAAAATCCCCATAGTTTTCATTATAATAAGTTGTTCTTACTTTCTTTGTTTCATCACCAACAAAACCATCATATTCTTTATAGTCTACTTGTGTGATTTCATTTCCATCTTTATCTAAAAGCTGAAATATAATTTTATAATGTATCTTTTTACCATTTGCATATACAGGGCTTGCGAATGATAAACACATCATAAATACAACAGCTATCGATAAAAATCGTTTTACATGCCTATTCATTTTTAATCTCTCCCTTTGCTTAATTGTAATCTTCCTTTAAACATAAAAATGCCTACCTTTCGATGGGCAATCCGGCGATCATATACAATGTACTTAGATCCGTGACTTTGCGTCATTAACTTTCGTTAATTTTGCTATTATCCTTCGATTGAATATTAGCATAAAATCCATGCTTTTTCAATTTCTATAAGTCTATTTTTATGCCAAATTATGTGATTTTTCTACATAATTTCTTTACACCATAATTTTATATTTTTATTTTATTTATGACAAGCTACTTGTCTTAAAACGACTTTCAAGAGGAATAAATGAACATAGGAAGTCGATCGACTTCCTATTTATTATTTTTATCTAAATAGAGCTTTAAAGCTTTAGAAGCATCCTCACTACTGTTATCTAGTTTTAAGCTTAATAAATCAAATAAAATACATCCACAATGCCCTTTAAACGTAGGGAAACAAATTACTTTTAAGTATGTATCTATTTCAGGACTATAATCCATAATTTCTATTGTTTTACCATAAAGCGTTGCTTGTTCATAACAATTTAACCATTTAGAATCCATATTAGAAAATAAACTATTAAAAGAATTTCCTATCAACTTATCTAATGGTATTTTTTCCAAATTTGCAAGTGATTGATTACCATAACAAAAGATCCAATCAACTGCTTGATTATGTTCATTAAATACCATTTCTATATCAGTAAATGCAAAAGGCATATGTTCAAAACTTTTATAATACTCTTTATATTCTTCAAATGTTTTAGGTATACCATCTTTTTCAAATCCATTAATAATACTTTTTTGTATTTTATTAATTTGTTGAATAATTACTTTTTTCTTCCTTAATGTATAAATAAGTGATTCCCCATTTACAAGAATAATCGTTTCCCCTACTTCATGTACTGCTAATGCACTTACAAGACAACCACGATTAATCTTAACAAATAAATCGCCTAATAATACTTCAAATTCATGAAGTGGTTTTCTTGTATAATAAACATTTCCTCCAGATACATGTATTTCAGCATTCTTTTCATTCATTAAAATATATAATATAGCATTAGCGTTGATCATATACTTATTTCTTTTTGAAATAATTTCTATATTCTTTGAATACATTATCATCATCTCTCTTTGTAATTAGAATACTCTTTTTTTATTTAATTGTATACAAAAAGAACTAGTATTTTAACTAGTTCTTAGAGAATTCTAATAATTCAAGGTCTTTATTTTTATCTTGTGCCCAACGAACACCCCAATCATTTGTGAAAAGCAATAATGGTTGACCTTTTAAATCTTGAACTTTTCTTGTGTCTGAAGAAAGATTTAATGATTTTAAATCTATACCTTCTTTTACCCAACGAATATATTGATAAGGAAGTGGTGATTTATGAATTTCTACATTATATTCATTTTTTAAACGATGTTCAAGAACTTCAAATTGAAGTACCCCAACAACCCCAACAATAATTTCTTCCATACCGCCACCAAGCTCCGTAAAGATTTGGATAGCTCCTTCTTTAGCAATTTGTTCTACACCCTTTACAAATTGTTTTCTTTTCATGGTATCTTTATTACGAATCATCGCAAAATGTTCTGGCGCAAATGTAGGAATCCCTTCAAAAGCAAAATGTTTTTTACCTGTTGTAATGGTATCACCAATAGAGAAAATACCCGGATCAAAGACACCAATGACATCTCCTGCATAGGCTTCATTTACTTCACTACGTTCATCTGCCATTAATTGTTTTGATTGATTTAATTTAATTTTTTTCTTTCCTTGATAATGATAAACTTCCATTCCTTTTTCAAATTTACCTGAACAAATTCTAAAGAATGCCATTCTATCACGATGTCTTGAATTCATGTTTGCTTGAATTTTGAAAACAAAGGCTGAGAAATTTTCTTGATAAGGATCAATGACTTCTCCATCTGCCATTCTTGGTGTTGGAGGTGTTGTCATATTTAAGAAATGTTTTAAAAATGGTTCAATTCCAAAGTTTGTAAGAGCTGAACCAAAACATACAGGTGATAACTTACCAGCACGTACTGCTTCCAAGCTAAATTCATTTCCTGCCATATCGAGCAATTCAATATCTTCTTGTAACTTATCATATAGTTCATCTTCAACGTATTCTTTTAATTTAGGATCATCCGCTTTTAAAATTTCTGTTTCAACTTCTTTTTTTCCACCATCTACAGGAATAAAGCGAATAACTTCTTTGTCATCTCTTTCATAAACCCCTGCAAAACGTTTTCCTGAACCAATTGGCCAGTTTACTGGACATGTTTCAATTCCTAATTCTTGTTCAATTTCTTCCATTAATTCATAAGGATCTCTTGCTTCTCTATCCATCTTATTAATAAAAGTGAAAATAGGAATATGACGCATTGTACAAACTTTAAATAATTTACGTGTTTGATCTTCGACCCCTTTACTTGCATCGATAACCATAACAGCACAATCTGCTGCCATTAAAGTACGATAAGTATCTTCCGAGAAGTCTTGATGTCCCGGAGTATCCAAAATATTGATACAATATCCTTGATAATTAAATTGTAATACAGAAGATGTTACTGAAATTCCTCTTTGTTTTTCAATTTCCATCCAGTCACTTGTCGCATGTTTACTGTTTTTCTTTCCTTTAACTGTTCCTGCTTGTTGGATTGCTCCTCCATAAAGTAAGAACTTTTCAGTTAATGTTGTTTTACCAGCATCTGGATGGGAAATAATCGCAAATGTTCTTCTTTTTTCAATTTGTTGTCTTAAATCTTCCATTGCGTCCTCCCTCAATCTATATACATTTTTATTCTTTAATTTCAACATTACAATTATTACCACAAAATAGGTAGAATTGCTACTTATTTATGAAAAAATTCTTCCTTTAAATCACAAAAAGTGGGTTTTACCCACTTTCGTTAAAATACAAAATTTCCATTCTCAAAGATTTTTACATGACTACCATCTTCTAAAATACCATCAATCATTAAATCTTCTGTTCCCATCATAAAATCAACATGAACTAAAGAATCATTAACACCCTTTTTAAATAATTCTTCTTTATTCATATCAATACCACCTTTAATACACTCTGAAAACCCAATACCAAGAGCCATATGACAAGAAGCATTTTCATCATAAAGCGTATTATAGAATAGCGTTTTTAATTCATTGATCGGTGAATGATAAGGAATTAAAGCAATTTCTCCTAAGCGTTTACTACCTTCATCACTATCGATAATTCCTTTTAAAACTTCATAACCATCTTTTGCACCAAAATCAATCACTTGTCCATCTTTAAAGCGTAAATAAAATTCATCAACAATATTTCCACCATAACTTAAAGGTAAAGAACTAAAGACAATTCCTTCTACATCATCTTTATTAGGTGACGTAAAGATTTCTTCGGTTGGAATATTCGGAAAATTATAAACACCATTTTTTAAATAACTTCCTCCACCAGCAAATAAATAATCCTCATTTAATCCAATCGTAATTTCTGTTCCTTTAGTATTTTTATAATAAAGTTTCTTTAAATTAAGACTATTTAAATGATTTACTCTTTTTTCAAAAGATTGGCGATGTTGATTCCATAATTCAACGGGATCATGTTCTTCATCAATTTTAGCTGCTTTAAAAATTGCATTCCATAAACTATCAAGAGCTTCTTGATTTGACATGTCTGGATAAACTTTATTTGCCCATTTTTGGGTAGCACCACCAACAATACACCAAGCATTTGTCATATTATCTGACAAATCAAAATAAGTTTTACATGCTTTTTTAACCGCTCTTTGCCAATTTGAAATCTTTTTAGGATCAATCCCTGCAAGCATTTCTGGATTTTCATCATCAATGTATAAAAAACATGCATTCATTAAAGCATAATCATTTCTAAAAGTTGAAAACCATGTCGGTACTTGTAAGAAATCATCCTCTGCCATATTTTCATATTTCATACGTGTCACTTCTTCATCACTGTAATGAACAACAACTTCTTTAGCTCCCACAAGATAAGCTTGTCTTGTCACTTCGCGAACAAGTTGATAACTTTCAATAGACGCACTAATGACAACAGTTTGTTTTTCCTGTACATTTAATCCAGATTGAACTATTAATTTTGCGTATTTTTCTAATTTTGTTTTAAAACTCATTTTTCTACCTCTAATTTATCTAATTCCTTTTGTGCTTCAAGACAACCATCTTGAAGTGCAAGTTGATAATATTCTTTTGCTTTTTTTAAATCTTTAGATGTTCCATCACCATAATGATACATATAACCAAGCATAAAACTTGCTTTTGAATAATGATAATCACTGGCTTGTTTATAATATTGCATGGCTTTTTGTTTATCTTCTTTTTGACCTATTCCATAGAAAAACCATCTTCCTAAATGATAGAAACCTTCTCTATTTTGTTTTTGACAAGCAGACAAATAATATTCATAAGCCATTTGATAATCTTTTTCAACATAAATCCCATTTTCTAAATAATAAGCATATTTGACAAGTGCTGGTGAATATCCTTTTTTAGCACTTCTTAAAAGATAATCCATCATCTCATCTTCACTTATTTCAATACCTTGTTCACCATAGAGTGCAAGTTGATAAAGAGATTGTTCTTCATCTTCTTTTTGAATAGCGATTTTAAAATGATGAATTGCTTCATGAGTATCATGCCTTTCTTTAAAATATTGACCTATTAAATAAGCAGCCAAATTATATTGATCTTCAACAAGAGCAAGTAATGCAATTGCTTTGCCTTTATCTTGTTTGACTCCTTTTCCTTCTAAATAACAAATTCCAAGATGATAATAAGCTTCTTTTTCACCAAACTGTAAAGCCTTTTGATAAAATTCAAAAGCCTTTTCTTCATTTTTATCTGTTCCTAAACCATGACCATAGTAATAAGCTACAGCCAACATCGCTTGGCTATCTCCTTGTTTACTTGCTTTTAAATACCAATAAAAACTTTCATTTAATGAATTTTCTATTTCACTATGCATTTCATAAAAATAGCCCAAACAATATTGAGCATTCACATAGCCCATATGCGCTGCTTTTAAATAATATTCCAAAGCTTTTTGACTATCTTTTTCAATACCACGACCAAATTCATAACACGTTGCAAGTGCAGTTATCGCAACATCTAAATCATCTTTAGCGGCTTCTTGATACCAATAAAAAGCTTTTTGATGATTTTCATTGCAACCTAAACCTAGATCATAAAAACGTCCTAACTTATACTTAGCGAGACTGCTTTCTTCATAAGAAGCTTTTTCATAATAATGAAAAGCTCTTTGATAATCTTGACTAACCCCTTGACCAAATTCATAACATTCACCAAGGGCACAAATAGCATCATTATGTCCTAAAGCCGCAGCTTCTTCAAAGCGATAAAATGCTTCTTCCAAATCTTGTTCCACACCTAAACCATGTTGCAAGAAAAAAGCAGTTGAAAACAATGAGCGAGGAAATTTTTCATCCAAGCCTAACGAATATAATTCATATGCTTTTTCGTAATCTTGTTCAACATCAATACCGTATTCATAAAAATAGGCAAGATTGCATGAAGCAACAACACTTCCTAAATCACTCGCGAGTTTATAATAAGTCATCGCTACTTGATTATTTTGTTTAACACCTTGTCCTTTTTCATACATATAGCCTAAAACACATAAACAATCAACATCTTCACATTCTTCTCCTAAACGAAAACATTCAAGAGCTTCATCATATTTTCTTTGATCATAGTAATAAAGTCCTACTTGATAATATTGATCGGGTGTTAACTCCTCTAATTCCAACTCATCAAAATGATGATTATAAGTAAGCGCACATAAATCAATACCAATGACTTTATGATCTTCATTTTCAATAAGATATTGTTCAAACTCTTCATAATCTTCATAAGTTTCCATCATGAAGCGAATGGAGTCTACTTGTTGTTGTATTTCTTCAAGGTCTGCATGATGAGAATACACCGAAACAAGTTTAACATAAGCAATACTTTGTTCATAATCATCTTTTTTTACACGAATCAATGTCTCTAATTCATAATTATTCAAGACTTCGTCTATATAATAATGATGAAAAAAGGGTTCATACATCTGTATTCTCTCTTTCATGCTTATTCCTCCTTATATTTTCTATTTTTTATCATTTATAATTTCACTGATTTCACTTGAAAATTTACCAAGAATCACAGTTACTTTCCCCGTAGATTGAATGATTCCACTAGCCCCTAATTCTTTTAAAACATTCACTTTAACTAAATCATCATTTTCTACAAAAACACGTATCTTGCTTCCTTGTGCTTCTGTTTCTTTAATATTATTTATTCCACCAAAAGCATTGATCAATGCTTCTAAATCGATAGGAATATCCTTTAAAGTCACTTCTTTTGGCTTTTTATTCTTTAATCCCTTCGCAAAAATAAACCATACTAAAACAATAAGCACTACGGCTATAAGAATATAAATAAAATAATCTGACATATTCATTTCCTTTCTAAAAAAAATTTCTTTTATGATATATTTATAGTATACTATAAAACACAAGGGGTGACAAAATGAAAAAATATTTTGATTCAACAATTTGTTGGCCATTGGCTACGATTTTATTTATACTTTGTTTAATCAGTTGTTATACAATTAAATGTGCTGCAGGATATATCACCTATCCAAATCCAACAGGATATTGGACAAAGCAGCTTCTTTATTATGGTATTGGTGTCGGTCTTATTTACCTTATTAGTCGTTTTGGAAATGATCGTATTTATTCAGGAATGTGGATTTTCTACGGCATCCTTATTGTTTTTCTCGTAGGACTTGTCATTCAAAGATTTGCGATCTATAAATTAGGAATGCATATCATTCCTTTTGCGAAAGATTTAAACGGAGCAACATCTTGGTATAACTTCCCAGGATTTTCTTTCCAGCCTTCTGAATTTATGAAAGTTGTCATGATTATATGTATGTCTAAAACCATCTCATTACATAATGAAAGATATCTTATTCATACTTTTGAATCAGATTTACAACTTATCTGGAAAGTTGCGAAAATTGCCTTACCACCAATGATTTTAACTTATCTTCAAAATGATGCCGGAGTTACTTTAATTATGGCTTTTGCCGTTGTCGTTATTTTATTTGCTTCTGGTATTAATAGAAAATGGTATATTGTTGGTTTTGCAGTTGTAGCGGTCGTCTTGATTATTTTCACATATCTCTTTATTTTTAGGCAAGATATCTTTTCTTCTATTATTACAGGACATAAACTTGATCGTTTCTATGGTTGGGTCGACCCTGAAGGAACCTATCAAAGTCAAGGTTATCAGCTTTACAACGCGATGATGGCTTATGGAACTGCTGGTTTATTTGGTCATGGCTTTGAGACAGTCATTATTTCCTTACAAGAAGCACATACAGACTTTATTTTCTCTGTTATAACTTTAGGATTTGGCTTTGTCGGAGCTGCTATTACGCTAGTTTCTGTTTTAGCACTTGATGTTATTATTCTTTATGTTGGGTTAAAAGCAACCCATCAAAGTGATAAATATTTTATTGCCGGTATTTTTGGCTGTATGATTTTCCAACAATTTTGGAATATCGCCATGATTTTAGGATTATTACCAATTACTGGTATCACCTTACCGTTTTTATCATATGGTGGATCTTCTTTACTTTCCTATATGATTGCCATGGGAATGTGCTTTGATATTCACCGTCAAACAAGTATCGCTAAATATAATCAAATTAGATAGAGCTTCAAACGAAGCTCTTTTTATATATAAAAAGAAGCCCTTAAGCTTCTTTAATAATCAAATGATTTTCAAGTTTATATTTTAATTCATCTAATGAACAAGGTCTACTATAATAATATCCTTGAATATAGTCTGTTTCCATATTCATTATTTTATGTAATTCTATTTCTGTTTCAACACCTTCTATACACATTTTAACCCCAACACTATGTGACATATCAATCATATGTTTTAATAAAAGATTTTCATAATCATTTGATAAAGCGTTTTGCATTAATCCTCTATCGATCTTAATACAATTTGGTTTTAGATTATATAAATAATGAAAATTAGAATATCCTGTTCCAAAATCATCTAAGGCTAATTGAATATTATTTTCTTTTAAATTCTTACAGAAATTGGTGAAACTTGCATCTGATTCAATAAAGCCACTTTCTGTAAGTTCAACTACTAATTGATTTTTTTCAATATCGTAGCGATTTATAATATTTAAAATATCTTTTAATATAGGTGTTTTTAATACTTGTACATAAGAGATATTAACATGAACCTTTAAATCAGGAATAAATGGTTTTAACGAACAAACAGCCTGTATAGATTGTTCCAAAACCCATTTCCCTACTGGAATAATTAAATTACTTTCTTCTAATAAAGGAATAAATTCATAAGGTGTCACTTTTCCAAACGTATCACATTCAAATCTTAAAAGTGCCTCTAAACTTGTAATTCTATTTTTATCCACTTGGACAATCGGTTGGAAATGAACTTCAAATCCAACAAAATCATGATCAACAGCTTGATGTAAACATTTAATCAATTCACTCTTACGTTGGAATTTTCTATAATCCTCTGTTTTAAAAACATAACACATGTTTTTTCCATCTTTTTTAGCTTTACTTAAACCAAATTCCGTCCATTTCATGATTTCTGTATAACTTGCAGTTGGATTTTCTTCAAAGCATAAAGCACCCGCCGACAAAGTATGATAAACTTCATAGTTGATTGATTCAACATAAGCTGTAATACTATCACGAATACAATTATATAAGTTTTTAGCGTCTCTTTTATCTCCGAATAAATCTAAAATAATAAATTCATCTGAAACAATACGATAAAGCTTTTGATGATTTAATAGATGTTCTTTAATACAATTACCTGTTTGTTTTAAAATTTCATCACCATATTTTAATCCATAATTTTCATTAATATTTTTAAAATTATCAATTCCTAATCTTAAAACAAAACCTCTATGCATATCATCTTGAATAGGAATAATTAAGTTTTTAAAACTTGTTTCACCTAACAATCCACTCACATTATCCGCAATTTGTTTCTTTCCAATTTCGTTAATACATCCTACTAAATATTTAATCTGATGATTTTCATCATAAATAGCACTCCCACGACAATTGATCCAAATCGCTTTTCCTGCTTTACTCAACCAACGATATTGCAAATTATGAAATTCTTTTTTTCCAGTAAAAATCAAATCAAGATCTTCCATAACAAGATCATAATCCTTGTAATAAATAAATTCTTTAAATTTTTCTATCGGATTTTTAAATTCATGATTTTCCATTTTAAAACGTACTTCCGCATGAGGAGAAATATAACAAGAATCATTTTCAATATCGATAACAAAAAGATAATCATCAATGCATTGATCTAAAACAGCAATCATTCTTCTATAGGATTGTATTTCATCGTTTAATTTATACATAGCACTTCCTCCCCTACATTATATATTAGTACCCCCCCCTCAATTTTCAACTCATTTTAAACAAAATAATAAGAATTACGCATTAAGGAAAGTCGCTTTAATTTATTAAAAATGCTATCTCGCATATTAGATTTTATTATATAATACTATGTATATATCTTGAATGCAATATTCTTTCAATTATAAAAAATAATACATTTTAGTTAATTTTATTTTAAAAATCTTAATTAATCATCTGTCAAATCTTATTAAATAAGATTTGAATTTATACAAAACTTGACGCTTAATCATTATTTATTTCAAATGGTCAATTAAGTTAAAGATTAAAATGTATTTACATCAATTGCATTTTTTAGAAATTTTATTTGATATACATTAAATTGTATTAAAATTATTCTATTTTGTAAATCTTTAATGTAAAAAGAAGCCTCTTTTGGGCTTCATAAATAGTTCTTTAATTGTTCACTATAATCTTCTTCAATTTTTATTAATTTTAAAGCAATATCTTTTATTTTATAATGTGCTTCTTGATAAACATGAAGATAATGATACAAAGATTCTACACCCATAGCACATCCTTGAAAAAGCAAAGAGGCTACTGTTGAATCTTCATGATCCATTGCAATTTTAAAATTCATCTTCATCCAAGACATACTTTTAGCCATTAAAGAAGCTTCCTTTTCTTTTATTTCGTATTTTTTAAGTAAATAATCAACTTCTTCTTTTAATTTTTGATGACGATTTTTAATATCAATGCTTAATTGTTTAAATTCTTGATTTTGAATCGTATCTAATACCTCATCAATTGAAGAAATGGCCATTTTTAAACCAGCATCACATTCTTGTAATAATAACATTGTTTCTTCTTTTTTCATAATATCTTCCTTTCTTTTAAAGTATTGATAAAAAAAGAAAAAACATACAAAAAGATTCTAGATAGAAATACCTAGAATCTGATATATTATTTTAATGGTTTCTTTAATAACGCTAAACCAAACATTCCTACAACTGAACCAATAGCTAAGGCAAATAAATATCCTAAAGGATTTGAAATAACACCAATAACAAAGATACCACCATGAGGAGCCATCAATGTACAGTTAAAGAACATTGATAAAGCACCCGCAACAGCTGACCCAGCAACACAAGCAGGTAAAATATGAAGTGGATCTGAGGCTGCAAATGGAATAGCACCTTCAGTAATGAATGACAATCCCATAATTACATTTGTAAGTGTTGTTTGTTGTTCTTTTTTAGTAAAACGATTTTTAAAGAAGAATGTTGCAAGAGCAATCGCAAGAGGTGGAACCATACCACCAATCATAACCGCAGCCATGATATCATAGTTTCCTGAAGCAATCGATGCAGTCCCAAAAACATAAGCTGCTTTATTGATTGGACCACCCATATCAACAGCCATCATACCACCAAGTAACATTCCTAAAATTACTTTACTTGAACCACCCATTGAATTTAAAGCATTTGTAAGAGCTGTGTTAATAGCAGCAACAGGTGGATTGATAATAAATGTCATAAGTAATGCCATTAATAATAATCCAAAGAATGGATATAAAAGAACTGGTTTTAAACCTTCAAAAGCATCTGGTAAATAATCAAATAATTTACGTAACCCTTTCATTAAATATCCAGCTGCAAATCCAGCAAAAAGTGCTCCTAAAAATCCTGAATTTCCTTGGTTAGCTAATGCTCCACCAACAAATCCGACAGCAAGACCTGGACGATCAGAAATTGACATCGAAATATATCCAGCAAGAATTGGTAACATGAAACCAAAAGCTGTATCTCCTGTTGTTTTAAAGAAAGCAGCTAATGGGGTATTTTTACCAAAGTTGCTTGGATCAATTGTATAATCATCAAATAAGAAAGCTAAAGCAATTAAAATACCTCCACCAATAACAAACGGTAACATATGACTAACACCATTCATTAAGTGTTTATAAATTTGACGACCAACACTTTCATCATTTTCACTTTCAACAGTTGTTGATATGTGATCTGCATGATAAATTGGGGCATTTCCACTTAAGGCTTCATTGATTAACTCTTCTGCTTTATTGATCCCATCTGCCACTTTAACTTGAATCACTGGTTTTCCATTAAAACGAGCCATTTCAACATTTTTATCCGCTGCAACAATAATCGCTTCACATTCTTCAATTTCTTTTGTAGTTGGGGCATTTTTCGTACCACCACTACCATCTGTTTCAACTTTAATGGTAATTCCCATTTGTTTTGCTTTTTCTTCTAAAGCTTCAGCCGCCATATACGTATGAGCAATACCTGTAGGACAAGCAGTTACTGCCAGCAAACGATAAGTTCCTGTAAATTCTTTTTGTGCTTCTTCTTTTTCTTCTTCTTTTGCTTTTTGTGCTGCTTCTTTTTGATTGATTAAATCCATAAATTCTTCTACACTTTGTGTGTTAATTAAAGAATCTTTAAAGTCTGTATCCATCAACATTTGTGATAACATAGCAAGAATTTGTAGATGTTCGTTTCCACCTGTTTTAGGAACTGCAATCATAAAGAAAAGTTTTGCTGGTTGATTATCTAAAGATTGATAATCGACACCGTCTTTAACAACCATTGCTGCAAGTCCTGGGGCATTTACAGCTTCACTTTGAGCATGAGGAATAGCAATTCCTTCCCCAATTCCTGTTGTACTTAATTCTTCACGTGCATAAATTCCTTGTTTATAAACATCTTGATCATTTAAGTTTCCTTGCTTTGCCATTAATGAAACTAATGTATCAATGGCTTCATCTTTATTTGAACATGTAGCATTAACATCAATCGAAACATTTTTTAATAAATCTAAGATTTTCATTTATAGTTCCTCCACTTGTAATTGTTTATAGACTTCTTGAATCATGGAAACTTCGGCAAGATCTTCACTAAATGCTGTTGCTCCGCCACAAGCACTTCCTAATTTTAAAGCTTCATCATATTTTTTATCCTTTAAATATCCAGCAATGAATCCAGCAACCATACTATCTCCACTACCAACACTATTTAAAAGTTTTCCTTTAGCCCCTGCACAATAATAAACATGTGTGTCTTCACTTACTAAAATAGCACCATCTTTTCCAAGGGAAACAAGAACATTAATAGCACCTTGTTCTTGAAGTTTTCGAGCATAGTGAATTAGATCTTCTTTATTTTCAATTTTAACATTGAATAATTCTTCTAATTCACGATGATTTGGTTTAATTAAGAAAGGATGATAAGGTAATACTTTCTTTAATAAATCATTAGTTGCGTCAACAATGATTTTAATTCCTTGTTGATCGAGTTTTTTCATAATTTGTTCATAAATATCATCAGGTAAAGAAGAAGGAATACTTCCTGCTAGAACTAATGTATCGTTTTCTTTTAAATGATCTAATTTTTCAAATAACTCATCTAATTTTTCTTGAGGAATATCTGGACCACTTCCATTAATTTCAGTTTCTTTAGCCCCTTTCATCTTCACATTAATTCTTGAAAGACCACTTTCTAACTGACATAAATCACAAGTAAATCCTCTTTCTTTTAATTCTTTAACAATTTCTTCACCTGTAAATCCTGCAACAAACCCTAAAGCTGTTGTTTCAAGATTCAAACGACTTAAAATTGTTGAAACATTAAATCCTTTTCCTCCAGGATAAATTTCTTCTTGCTTTGAACGGTTTGTTTCCCCTTCTTCAAAACAATCAACATGCATAATATAATCCAAAGATGGATTAAAAGTAATTGTATAAATCATTAATCTCTAACCTCCACAACTGTCGCTTGTTCTTTAATTTCTTTTTCACAATGATCTGTAATAATCACCGCATCATTTATTTGACCAAAGGTCACATGATACACCTTATTAAATTTACTATGATCCGATAAAACATAACTCATTTGACAACGTTCCATAGCCAATTCCTTAATAACAGCTTCTTCACTATCTGGTGTCGTAAAACCATTCATTAAATCAATTCCATTTGTTCCAAAGAAACCTTTAGAAAAATGATAACGACTTAATGACTTCATCGTACTAGCACCCACACATGCCCCTGTAATATTTCTCACTTCTCCACCAAGACATACTACATGAAATCCTTTAAGGGTCAATTGTTGAGCTTGCATTAAACCATTAGTAATATAGTGTGCTTCTTTTTGATCTAAATATTCAATCAACTCTAAAGTTGATGAACCTGCATCTAAATAAACCACATCATTGGCTTCAATCATTCCTGCTGCATACTTTGCAATTTTTTTCTTTTCATCAGCATTTAATAATTGTCTTTTTCCTAATGGATCTTCAATCGTATGTGTTACCTTAGGAATAAGGGTTGCACCCCCATGAACTCTTTTTAAGAATCCTTGATGATCAAGTTCTACTAAATCTCGTCGTATACTTGATTCACTCGCTCCTGTAAGTTCAACAAGGGAAGCTACAGTCACATTTCCTTTTTTATCTAATTCATTTAAAATAATTTGATGGCGTTGATTATCCATATTGATCACCTCTTACGCGTTTATTATATGACCGTTCAATCACAAAGTCAATTATATTTTGACTGTTTAATCATAAAAATGAATGTAAAATGAAAAAAAGAGCCCTATTTTGAATGAATGCTCTTTAATATATGAATGAATGCTTAAATTATATAATCTATTGCGGTAACAGTTTCCATTTCTGGGCCATCCGTTAACAGCTTTTGATGTTCCTTTGATTGAGGATATTTTTGTAAGTCTATCCTATTAGAAAATTCAACAATTTGAATCACATCACCGAAATGAGGTCCCACAGATTGTTGTTCACTCATATTTACTCCTATTTCACTTTTAATAATCAAAGGACATTTTTTACCAACTTCTTCTAACATTTCAACAAAATGTTTAATTTCATTTTTATCTTTTAAAGTAAATACCGATACATGTTTAATCATCTTTCTCTCCCTTCTATGCAATATGCATTCCACCATCTATAAATATTTTTTGTCCTGTTGTATGACTTGCTTCTTCACTACTTAACCATAAGACAGCGTTCACGACTTCTTGAGTTGTCGCTAGTTTTTTCATAGGAATCACATGTTCTTTCAACATTTCTTCTTCATGAGGATTAGTTGAAAGTGAATTTTTGGTCAGTTCTGTTCCCATGGTTGGACCTGGACAAATAGCATTGACACGAATACCAAGTGTTGCATTTTCTAAAGCCGCCATTTCTGTTAAAGCAATAACTGCTGCTTTCGCTGGACCATAAGCAGCAAATCCAGGTGCCATTTTATATCCACCAATAGAAGCCGTATTAACAATTGCGCCAAAACCTTGTTTTTGCATTTGTAATAATTCATATTTTAAACAAAGAAAAACACCTTTCATATCCACATCAACTACTAAATCCCATGTTTTTTCAGAAATTTCTGTTAAGGATTCATAAGGCATACGTACCCCATCTGGTCCAATACCCGCATTATTAAATGCACAATCAAGACGTCCATATTTTAAAACAACTTCTTCAATAGCTTTTTTTACATCTTCTTCTTTAGAAACATCACAGTGAATATAAAAAGCTTCATTTCCTATTTCTTTTATTGCTTGCTTGCACACTTCTTCTCGATCAACAGTTAAAGTCACAACTTTTGCACCTTTCTTTGAAAAAGCAATCGCTGCTTGCTTTCCAATACCACTTGTTCCTCCGGTAATTACAACCACTTTATCTTTAAAATTCATTTTTCTTTCCTCCTTTAAAAGCAAAATATTGACTTAAAATAACAATATTAATATTAAACATTAAAAAAATCAAAACAAACAATGCACCTCTATTTGTCCCATCATATAAGTTTGTTTCTTGTTGTACAAACGCTAAAATAGTTGCTGTAATGGACGTTCCTATTCCCCCTGAAAGTTGCATCAATGTTTGTAACGTAGCATTCCCATCTGCCTGTAGATTTTTTGGTAAATAAGACATCGCAGATGTCATGGTATTACCAACAATTAAACCAATGCCTAGACTATAAATAAAATAGAATAAGATACATGATTGATATGTAAGATTTTCAAAAAAGAATAAGAAACAAAATGTGGCAATAAAGCTACCGCATAACCCTAGAATAATTGGCTTTTTAGCACCAAGACGATCAAGTATCAATCCACCTATTGGGGCAAACACAGCACCAACAATGGCTCCTGGAAGTAAAACGACCCCTGCATCTGTTGCTGATTGTTTTAAACCAATTTGGACAAATGTCGGTAATAATAAACCATATCCAAGTGTTGTCATTTGTAGAAACATAATAGCTAAAGTATGAAACGTAAAACCTTTATGATTGAATATTTCTATACGAATTAAAGAATTTTTAATATGCAGTTGTCTTTTAGTAAAATAATATAAACTGATTATTCCAATAATAAAGCAACCCAAAACACATACTAAATCATCAACTATCTGATTTAAATTAGAAAACCCCATAATTAAAGAAACAAAAGCTAACGCTACCGCTATAAAACTTAAAAGATCAAATTTTTCATGTTTATTAATTATTTGTTCACTCATACAAAAATAACCTATAAAACTTGCCAGAATAATAACTGGTAAAACACAAATAAAAATATAGCGCCAAGTAAAATATTGTGTCATAATTCCCCCAAAAGTTGGTCCAATAGCGGGTGCTGCAGCCGTCACAAAAGAACCACATCCCATCATTAAGCCAAGAAATCTTTTCGGTGATTCTTCTAAAATGATGTTATACATCATAGGAAGTGCAATTCCTACCCCTGCTCCTTGTATAAATCTTCCTATAAGCAATAAAGTAAACTGTTGTGCAAAGACATCAACAATCAATCCTATTGAAAATAAGAACCCTGCTGTCAAAAATAATTTTTTTGTCTGAAATCTTCTTTTTAAATAAGATGAAATAGGAATCATAATACCCATCATCAATAAATTTCCTGTTGTCATCCATTGAACAAGTGATGTTGAAATATGAAACTCATTCATCAATGTAGGAAAAGTAATATTTGTCGCTGTTTCAATCAAAACACCACAAAAAGAAAACAAACCTGCGGCTAAAATAGCGAATAATTGTTTAATAGTTAATTTTTCTTCCATAAGCCCTCCTTATGGATTACTTTACTTTAAAATAAATAAATTTCTTTTCTTTTTTATATTTCATAAACTTTCTTGACAAGATGAAAAAAATGTGCATTAAGCACATTCTAATTCAAAGTAGCGTGATACCAACATATCTATTAAATAACGAAAAAGAAGTCTTCTTTCTTTCATTTCTAAATGATCGATAGATACAAGCAAAGTCCCTTCAAAAGATTTCAACATTGTTTGATCAATCAATTGAGTTGAAAGCAAAAGTTTATTTCCTTGATTTCTTAAAAGCTTTCGTAAACAACGTGAAGATTGTTTACTTAAAGCATCTTCTTCTACACCAATAACAATCAATAAATCATCCTCTTTTAACAAATCAATAGCTACCTCATTTTCATCTAAAACAAGAATATCTTTTTGAAAAAGATCTCCTTCGTATTGAACATATTGACAAAGTAAATGTGAATAAGCAACTCCATAAAGATAAATATGCTTAGCTTCTTTTATTTTTCTTACAAAGTAATCGATTTGACTTTGTTCAATCTTCATTAAATTCTTTTCAATCCAAGATAATGAATCATGAAGATGCTTCTTTGTAAGAAAATAGTTGGTATTTGTTACTTGTTTTCTAATTTCTAATTCTAATAAACAATCATCTTTAAAGGCAATATAATTATCATAACCTAATTTTTTGATAAATTTAGAGATCTTCGCTTTTGAAACATAGCTTTTTCTCGCAAGTTCTTCAATGGACATAAAAGCAACTTCTTTTAAATTCATTTTAATATAGTTACAGATCGTATAATCGATATCACCTTGTTGACAGTTATTTAAAATTGTATTGATTTTATTTGTTATCATAATATCACCAGATAAAGTATAACATAAAAACCGCCTAAGCGGTTTTTTGTATGAGTTATAGAGAGTTTTTATATTTGAAGGAAAACTGATCAACAATTTTATTTATGTTTTTCTTACCACTGTAAATAGCCTTTCCAACAAGGATAATCGCTAATATAGATATTATTATTAATATGATTGCAAAGATTTTTACAAATAGGATATTTGAAAAATAATACATCAATAAGACTCCCAGAGAGGAAAGGAAGAACAAATTGCGTAACCATTTTATAAGATTATGAATCATTTTCTTTTGATAGTTAATTTCATCTATATATCCTTGTTTTTCTTGACTATTCATCTTTTTTCTCCTTTTAATAAGATAATCCTGGATTGAAGAATCCAACAAATACACCAATAAAGGCAACAACAACTAATAATAACATTACTTTAATTGGTGACATTTTCTTTTTAGATAATAAATACCAACATCCAACAACAAAGACAGCTGTTAATAATCCTGGATAAACACCATCTAATGTTTTTTGTAAATCTAAGAAAGGTTTTTTAGCTCCAGCTGCTGTCATCGTAAATGAAGTTGTTACTGAAATCCATGTTGCTGATACAGCACCGATAACAATACCACCTAACATTGTTACTGATTCTCTTAAAGCTTCACCTTGAGGACCAACTAAGAAATCAACCGCTTTTCCACCTAATTCATATCCTTTGAAATATAAGAATTTCATTCCAAAGTAAGCAAATAAGTTCCATACAATGATGTACATGATAGCTCCAAGAGGTGAACCTCCTGTAGACATACCTAAAGCAATACCAAGTAAAATAGGAATAACTGTTCCTACAACTAGGGAATCCCCAATACCGGCGATTGGTCCCATTAAACCAGCTCTTAAACCGTTGATTGTTTCATCATCAACATCTTCTGTTCCGTTGGCACGTGCTTCTTCTAACCCAGCTGTCATCCCAACAATAACAGTACCAAGTTGAGGTTCTGTATTAAAGAAAGCAGTGTATGTTTTCATTGATCTTGCTTGATCTTCTTTTTTATCATAAAGTTCTTCTACTACTGGTAACATAGAGCATAGATAACCAAAAGTTTGCATATGTTCTTGAGAGAAGCATGTTAAGTTTCCATAATACCAATTGTGGAAGGATTTAGTTAATGTTTTTTTAGATAGTTTCTTTTCCATCTTAAATATCCTCCTCATCTTCATCATCAAAGTCTCCTGCAGGTGCAGCTAATCTTTGATTTTGTAACATTTTTAATTTGTAGTTAATTAAAGCAAACATACCAGCAATCACTGTTGCCGCAACTAAATTGATTCCCATTGAAGCAGCAAGAGTAAATCCAAAGAAAAATGGAATGAAATCAACTGCTTTTGTAACAATTTGTTTTAATAAGATTGCAATTCCGACACATGGTAATAATGATCCAACTGTAAATAAAGTTTTCATAGCTAAACCATCCATAGGTAATGTTGTTTTAATAAGTTCAACAACATCTGCTCCTAATTTACACATAATTAAGGCTGGAATAAATGAACATAAAATATGTGAAATCCAAGGTAATACCATATCTACAAGATATAATTTATGATAATCCCCTTTTTCAACAGCTTTCCATCCAACATGTTGCCATGCTAAGTTGATTGTTGCTGTTCCGTAGAATAATACTGTACCTAAAGTACCAACCATTGTTCCAAATGAAGTTGCAAGAGCTGCTCCTTCTTTTGTGGCAGCAGATAAACCATAACTATTTAACGCTACCATTGCAAGTGGAATCCCAATGTAACTTACAGCTCGAACGTCTGCTGAAACGGTTCCACCTGGAGTAACTAATGCAATGTAGACAACTTGCATTGCTGCCCCTACTAAAATACCTGTTTTGATATCTCCTAAGATAATCCCACAAACAAGTCCCCCAATTAAAGGACGACCTAATGTGTAGTTACCAAAGGAAGTACCACCTAATCCTGGCATACTTGATAAACAAGCAAATAAACCAAGTAATGCCGCTTGTAACCAACTAATTGTCATAATTTTTCTTCCCCTTTATTTATATATTTGTTAAAAACCAAATTTTCCTTTAAAATCATCCCATGTTCCAATTGAAACATCTGGTAATAAAGCAAATTTGATTGTATAACCTGCTTTAGCTAAAGCTTCAAAAGCTTCGGCTTCTTCTTGTGTAATGGATTGATTGTTTCCTAGTTTTGTTGCTCCTTCACGATCATTACAAGGTCCAACAATAACTGTTTTAATACCACAATCAAATCCTTGATCAACAAGAATTTTTTTCATATCAATAGGATTTTTAGTAATTAAGAAATATTGATCTTGACTATCTAAAACCTTTTGACTTTTCTTTTGCCAAGCTTCCATTGTCCATACAAATGTTTTCTTTCCACTGGCTGATTTGTAAGCTGCTTTTAATACTGAATTATTTGCTGCTTTATCGTTTACAGCCACCAAACCATCGCATGGGTATTCTCTTGCCCAACGTGTACATGTTTGACCGTGAATCATACGATCATCAATTCTAATAAATGATACTGACATCTTTCTTCCTCCTTAAATATCATCTTCGTCGTCTTCTACGACTTTAAATTCTTGTAAAGCTGTTGTTGCTTCACTTAAGACAGCTTGTACAAAGGAATCCCCTTGTAAAGTATCTTTCATTAATACTGAAGTAAGGGCTAATGGTAAATTCATCCCACCAATTGTTGTTGTCTTTTCCATTAAACCTTTTTCAGCTAAAACATTTAAAGCAGTTGTAAGTGGTGATCCTCCTACAATATCCGCTAATAAAACAATTTCATCATCTTCATGAATGTCCTTAACACTTTCTTTAAAGATTTCCGCAAATTCATCTGCTGTCTTTCCATCAGGTAAACCTGAAGCAATCACATCATCCCTTTGTCCTGCCAACATCATTAATGATGTTTTTAAACCAGCTGCAAATTCACCATGACTTACTAATACTAAATATTTCATGTTCTTCCCTCCTTGCACCTATAGAATACCAAATATGAAAGCACTTGCAACGTGTCTTCAATCACGACTTTTAAGTGACAAAAATCATAAAAAAATTGACAAATATCATTCCTACTATGACATTTGTCATAAATAAAAAAGATAGCCAAAAGCTATCTATTTCAATTCATTTTCTAATTTCTTTTGTATCTTATTAAGATCATTATCAATTGTTCCTTGATCAATACTTTGATTAATCAAATAATCTGCTTTTTCTAGAATATTTTCATACTCTTTAAACTTTGGTTCTACTAACGTATTTTCTAAAATTCTATTTAAAACATCTGAATCTAAAGAAGCATAGGAGACTGTATCTTTTACTAAGATTTCCTTTGTTTTCTTTGATAACATGACCTTCTTTAAAGGAGAGGCTCCCTTCGAATTATCAAGTAGGGATTGTTGAATATCTCCATCCATCGTCAACATTTTTAAAAATTCCCACGCTATTTCTTGATGCTTTGTTTGTGAAGACATTCCTATTAACGAAGTGTCTAAATGTGTTGTAATCGTATTTGATTTTGTCCCCGGCATTGAAATACAGCTCCATTTAAAAGATGTATATTTACTAATACGATAAGGATAAGGTTGGTAGGTACGATATTGAGCAAAGGTCAAAGGACAAAAGGCAACTTTCCCTTGATCAAAATCTTCTGATGAAACTTGATAGTCATTTGATAAAGCTTTAAGTTTTGTCAAATATAAAAACGCTTCTTTGACTTCTTTTTTATCAAGATGACAATTATCTTCTTTAAAAACTTGTAACCCATAACAATCAAGAACATCTTGCCAATCAAAGCCATAATAGCCATATTGATCGATGACACCATCATTATTTGTATCCTTTGTAACTTGATTACTAATATTATAAAAATCATCAATGGTCCAATTACTTGAAGGAATAGCAATACCTTCTTTGGTAAGTAAATCATGATTGATACACATAATTGTTGGATTGATTTCATAAGGAAGTGCATATTGACTTCCATTATTTCCAGCAAATAAAGCACTTTGATAAAAAAGAGAAGTATCTATTCGTTCTTCTTTAATAAGTCGATCTAAATTCTTTAAAATACCAATAGAAGATAACGTATTAAAATCATCAGGAAGTACCATAAACACATCAGGTGTTGTTCCTTTGGTAATTTCATTAGCAAGCCATGAAGAATAATCATCTTTTATAATTCCACTTTTATATTCAAAATGAACATTGGGGTATTTCTTTTCAAATTTCTTGATTGCTTGATCAATAACTTGATAACTTTCCCCATTAGGCACATCCCAACTGCTTCCAACATAAAGTCCTAAAGTAAGAGTAATATCACGACTTGGATCATTGATCAAGCAATAAATAAGAACTAAAGAAAGACTTACTAATGTAAGAATACCCTTTTTTATTCTAGTCATTATCGTCACCAAATTCTTGCATTGTGACCCCTGTTTGAACAGCCCAAATGGCAAGTTGCGTACGATCACGTAATTCTAATTTTGACAAAACAATGCTAACATAATTACGCACAGTTCCTTCTGATAAATAAAGTTTTTGAGCAATTTCTTTATTAGATAAACCAAAACCAACTTGTTGAATGACTTTCAATTCAGCCTGTGTCAAATCTTTTGATAAAGAATCATCGACTTGGATAGCATAATTACTCATAGACATCTTGGAAAAAAGTTTAAATACTTTTGTCGCAATATCAGGATTGATCATCGCTCCACCATTATAAACTGTACAAATGGCATGATAAAGTTCATCCATGCTGACACCTTTTAATAAATAACCGCTTGCTCCATATTTTAAAGCACTAAAGACAAATTCATCATCATCAAAAGTGGTAAGAATAATGATTTTAATATCTGGATATTTTTCTTTGACCGTCTTTGTACAATAAACACCGTCCATTTCTGGCATACGAATATCCATTAAAATGACATCTGGCCTTTCTTTTTTTATACTCTCAAGAACTGCAAAACCGTTTTCAACAGCATCTACGACTTTCAAATCTTCATGTGTTGATAAAACAATTTGTAAAGACTGTCTAATAAGTTCTTGATCATCTGCAATCATCACTTTAATCATCTTTTTTTCCTCCTATTTTTGGTATTTCTACAACTGTTCTAAATCCTTCTTCACTATAAAAATGTATCGTTCCATTTAATATAGCAACACGTTCATGCATTTGTTTCAAGCCATATCCATAATGAATTTCCTTACAGCCACTTCCATTATCTTGCATAATAATCATATATTTTTCCTCTTCGTCAAAAAGATGAATTTCAATATGAGAAGCATGTCCATGTCTTAAAGCGTTTGTCATCGTTTCTTGAATAATTCTAAAAATAATATCTTCTTTTGTATTTTCAAAATCAACATTTTCCCATTCATAATACAAATCAACATTTAAATGAGAAACACTTTGAAATTCTTCAATCATTTTAATCAAACCATCTTTTAAAGTTCTTTGATCAAGTGCTCCCGGTCTTAACTTATATAAAGAACGTCGAACATCTTTAATACTTTCACGAACAACATTACTAATTACCAAAAGTTGTTCTTTTGACTTTTGTGGATCAATATCAATCAAAGTAATACAAGCATCAATTCCCGCCGAAATACCTGTTAAGGCATGTCCTAAAGTATCATGTATCTCTCTTGAAATTCTTTTTCTTTCTTTATCTTCTGCCATTTTTTCAGATAAAGCAGAATACGTTTTTAATTCATCATTGACTTTTGAAGCAAGTTGAAGTTCTTTACTGATTTTCTTTGTTTCTTCTTGTTGAACTAAAACTTGGCAAATAAGATAAAGAATAAAAACAACAACATTTAATGAAGCTAAAATATTTTTAGCAAATAACATAAATGTTCGACTTGAATTTGGATAAAATGATAAATAAGATTCAATACTTGGCATATGTATAATATTTGATAAAATATTAAAATCTGAAATCAATAATAAACCAAAGGCCATTAATAAAAGTAAGGCCATATGTTTAATATTTCTCATATTATAAAGTAAATCAGCAAAAACAAAGAGTAAAATTCCATTATAAGAACCATTTAAACGAATAATTAATAAAAATGAAAGAATAATTTCGATATAAACAAGACCATTCGCCATTTTTAAATTATCTTTTTCTCTTAATTTCATTAATAAAACAATAATAATAAAAAGAAAAAGCGATTCAAAAAAGATATTTTGTGGTGTTCTAGTAATATAAGATACTTTATTTAAGAAATCACGTGCATAATAATGCACTGAAATATATTTGGTAGAAAGTAAAAATAAAGAAGCATTATAGATAATAACAACCGCATTAATAAACAATAATGAATCTTTTAACTTTGTAACATATTCTTTTGTAAGATGATTCATTATTGCCACCCCGTTATATCATATTCTTCTATATTTTCTTTGGTAATCAATTTTGTTGGAACAATAATTGAGCGTTTATACTTTTTATGGTGTAACATCTTATAAGCCACCTTGATTGTTTCTTTTCCTAAAGAAGTAGGTGATTGTGAAGATGTCCCCACAATTGCTTTCGTTTCTGCCAACAATTTCTTTATATTTGGTGAACCATCAACTCCATAAATAAAAACATCATGCCCTAAATCATTTTCTTTTATAGAAGCTAGTGCTCCTAAAGCCGTTGGATCATTCAAACAAAAGACAACATCAAAATCAATTCCTTGTTGAATAATTTTATTTAAAGCAGGTAAAGCAAGTTCCGTTTGTCCTAAACAATCTTCACTTCCTACTATTTGATAATTCTCATTTAAAGCAACTGTATCTTTAAAGCCGTTAATACGATCAACCGCTGATAAGGCTTTAGAATGTTCAAGTAAAGCAATACGTGCATGATCAAAGCGTTGCATCATATCTTTAGCACACTGTACTCCTGCATCATAATTATCTGAAACAACTGTACAATCTGCAATTTGATCATCACTAATAGGAGCATCTACTACAATAATTTTAATTCCTGCTTTTTTGACTTCTTTTAATGTTTTATTAATACTCGAAGATTCAACAGGATTAATAATTAAAACATCGATTTCTAAAGAAACAAGGTCTTTGATTTGTTCATTTTGTTTTTTAGGATCCAAAGCTGGATCTCTAGTATATAAAACATCCCCATGATTATTAACAACATTTTCTATTTCATTATTTACAGCTTTATAGAAGGTATTATTCATTGTCATATAAGTTGCTCCAAATTTAATTTGTTTAGTATCAGTGTTTAAATAATGGTGATAGACAAAACAAATCATAATAAGGCTTACAATACATGTTATTTTTAAAGCTTTATTTTTATAAAAAGACATGTGTTTCCCTCCTATTCTCCCTTTATTTAATTTTAATGATTTTTGTCATCTATGTAAATATGACAAATGTCATAAAAAAACAGTTGACTCTATTTTTGAATCAACTGTTTTGCATATTTTATAATACTACTTCCATCTAACAAACCATAATCTTTTAAAGAAATTACGCCTACTGGCACTTTAACCACCTTTTTAATTTCCTTTAAATCTTCACTTCTTTGTGGCGTAAGTAAAACCACATCGGCCTCTTGTAAATGTTCATTTAAAAACACTTCAATATCCATTAATTGACTTTTAGCTACTTCTTCTATTTTACGAACCAGCATATTTCCTGAAAAACCTGGTTTTGACAGTAATGTTATCTTCATATAAGACCTCCAAATACATAGTAATAATATAATAAATGAAATAGCTAAAATGTACAATATCTATTTTAGCTGTTTATTCTCGGATTTCTTCTTTCTCTATTTTTTCTTAAGGCTTTGAAGTTAATAGTATGAAATATGTATAATCTTCTCTTCCCACAATAATTTCTACAAGTCTTCTACCCGATTTTAAATTCACTCTAAAATCATAATAAAATAAATACTGCCTATAATCTCTTTATATATCATATAAAATAATTTTATTATCTTTTAAATGTATTTTCATATTTTCTCCCTATGAAGAAAAACGAAGAACGCATAGATTAGAATCCCTCTATTTATCCAACTTTTAAATCCACTTCTTGAAACACCAAGTATTTGAGTTACAGCTCTTAAAGAAACAGTTTTAATACCAGTACTTTCTTCTATATATTCTTTAATAGCTTCATAGAGGACATTTACTGGCTGCTTACTATGCTCATAGCTTTTACATCTAATTTTTTCAGCACACTAGAAACAGAAACAGTAGAATCTTTTTGCTTTTCTTCCTTAACTGCTTTATAAATATCTGTTTTGTTTATTTCCCCGGTATGCCAATAGCCTTTTTTAACACTTCTAACGCATCCTGTGTATCTTTTAATTCTTTTCTTAACCTTGCAATTTCTTTAGCTTCATCACTAGAAAAATTACCGGATTCTCGAGATTCAATTTTATTGTCATTGTTGTTTGTATCTTTTATCCATTTATGAATTGTACTGTCTGCAATACCAAATCTTTTAGCAATAGAAACTTTGGATTCTTCAGGATGTTGGTTAGCATAATCTACAACTCCTTGTTTAAATTCATCATCAAATACTGGTTTTGTCATAGTCTTTCTCCATTTCTTTTTTTACTTATGACATTGTACCAAATGATGTTTAATTCTTCCATTTAACTTGTACAGTTTTTATATTAACATCAGCCGCACCTTCAGTTCACATTTTGTTTCGGCCTGATATTTCGTCTACAGGATTTCTAGCTTCCATGACGCATTTCAAGTTTATAGTTAACTATCTTGAACAATCATTTGTAAATAGAAAATTTCATGTTCCTGTAAACATGACATATAAGCGACTGCCTGTCGCACAAAAAATTGAGGATTCATTCCTCAATTTTATATTATGAAAATAAAAAGATAACAATTCCTAGAACAACAAGAACAATTCCTGTTGCTCTATTTAAGGTTTTAGGAGTTGCTTTATTCGCAAATAAAGCAGCAATTCTTGCCCAAATAAGAGTAAAGATAATACATAAAATCCATACTGTTAAATTAGGAAGCCCACCAATCATAAAATGTGAAATAGCTCCGGTAAGGGCTGTAAAGGTCATAATAAAAACACTCGTACCTACTGCTGTTTTAAGTTCATATCCCATGACTGTTGTTAAGATAAGAAGCATCATCATGCCTCCACCTGCTCCAACAAAACCACAAATAAAACCTATACAAGTTCCACAAATTATAGATTGGTTTGCTCTTTTTTTAGAAGAAACATTATTCATCGCTTCTTTCGTTGTCATTACTGGTCTAACAATAAATTTAACTCCTAAAATAAAAGTCATAAAAACTGAAAAACTTCCCATTGTTGAAGATGGTAAAAGACTTGCCGCATAACTACCTACTACCGTAAAAATAAGTACACTTACCATCATCAATAAACCATTTCTAATATCTAAATTTTTATTTTTTCCATAAGTATAAGCTGAAACCGCACTGGCAAGGACATCTGATGACAAAGCAATACCTACTGCAATATAAGGATCCATTTTCAAAAAAGCAATGAGCATTGGGCTAATAACAGCAGCTGCTGACATTCCTGCAAAACCTGTTCCTAGACCTGCTCCCATTCCAGCAAAAAAGGTTACAAGAATAATAAATAAAATATTTGTTTCCAATTTATTTTTCCTCCAATAAACAATCTATATTTTTTTCCATAAGTTCTAATGTTTCTTTAAATATCTTTTGATGCTTTTCATCAATATCTGAAAAAAGTGAAGAAAAGAAATGGTTTTGAAACGCTTTTCCTTTTTTTATAACATCATTCGCTTTTTTATTCAAAACTAATTCAACTTTTCTTCGATCTCCTGGAACATCTATCCTAGATAAATATCCTTGATCAACTAACTGATCCACATGAATTGAAACAAGGTTTGCTTTGATTTTTCTTATTTCCACAATATCTTTAGCATGTTTATATTGTGGGTTATTTCCCAAAAACATCAAAATATCAAACCCTGTTTGCTTTAGATGAAATTCATTGCAAAGATCTTTACATTGTTGATGATAAGCAAGTTCTAATTTTCTAGCAAAATCAATATTCATATTATCACTTCCTTCATTTTTAGATATTTCATTTTTGAACTATTTTAATAGATAACTTTATAAATGTCAAATATTTATATAAAAAGCAACTCATTCGAGTTGCCATCATTTATTTTATTCAATTCTCTTTTTTTTAATATAAGTTAAAACAACTAAACTTCCTATCAATAATAAAACAACACCTATAAT
>OLNH01000163.1_pt1 | contig 68341 bp, 65 predicted proteins | sample 1643101 | NCBI WGS metagenome assembly OLNH01 (sample SAMEA3136758, study PRJEB25190) | human gut metagenome | biome: human gut; feature: human-associated habitat; material: faeces | place: Austria | collected 2013 | reverse complement strand
ATATTTTATAAAACTTTTAAATTTTCTTTATAGAAAATTACCGATACCTGACCCCTTCTATCTTCTCAAACAATTGGAGTTGTCTCATAGTATCTGACCCTTGCATCCTAAATATAACTGGCAATTTCCGTAAAAGAGAAGCCAGGAAGAAAGAATTCCATCCTATTTTTGTTTCAGCGCCCAATCCGTTCGGGCTGGCAGCAGACTTATATTAGTTGTGGGAAAGAAAATAGAAAACATGTAAATCGTATTTCTGGAATTTCTTTACAAGTCACCTCTGCAAAATTATATTTAGGTCTGGAACACCCATCAGATCGGGAAAACGATAAACAACAATTTTCGCCTCAATATGTTGGTTAAAACAGCCTTTATGAATTTTTCAGAGAACTTTAAGACTTAGTTTATTTACTTTATTCATACTTCATATGGTCTGACCCCAATGTGGTCACAGACATATACCTGACAGTTTTTCCCATTTTCCCTGGCATTTGTACAGTCTGTATGCATGACAGGAGAAAGCAGCATATCTGCGCAGACCTGCGTTCCGCTTCAGTTTTTAAAGCAAACTCCCGGTTTAGTCTGCTTATCATCCCCTTGGAAATATTCAGTTTTCCACCCGTCAGGTCAGACAGAAATCCCCTGCTCTTATCAATGGATGTACAGCATGTACACGTTCACCTGTCTGACTGTTGTAATAAACATCCGCATGGTATTCCGTTACATCCAGTACCATTCGGATATTTACCATCTGCTTTACAATGGTTTTTGCGGTCTTTTTAAAAGTACTGTCTTCCAGGACTTCTTCCGGTGGCGGAAGAAAAATGACTGGCTGTGTGGGCTCCTGTTTCCTGCGGCAGTGGCCTTTATGTCCTGGCTGTCCGCCTGGTTTCCTGCCTGTTTTTTCTCTGCTGTTTGTGATCTTTTTACGCTGCACTGCTTTTGAAGAGGGAATGGAAGAGTTTTCATAATCCCTGTTGATCTGGGCAGTCAGTTTCTGGTGCTTCCCTTTTTCATCTTCCAGCTGGGTCAGGACGTCATATAGCTTATGAAGAAGCTCTTTTTTCTTATCATACAGTTCATCACATTCACGTTCTGCTTTCAGGGCACGCTGCTCAAGCGCCTTTTTCTCTGCCTGCAGCTTTTTTATTTCCCGCAGATGTTCTTTCTGCATATCTTCGAATACTTCAAACCAGTAATTGTGGACACGGATCGTCTCCTGATGGCATCTGCAGATCTCCTGGTCACGCTCTTTGAGCATCCGTTCCAGGGAACGGATGCTCAAACTGTAGACAAACTTACTTTGATGATGTCATCAAAGTAAGTTTGTCTACAGTCTGAAAGGCTCCTTACGGAGCCTTTACTTGCCAGCTATAATTCTGCCTGCATCAAAGCCAAGCAACATCAATTCTATAGCCTGAGCATCAGTTTTTCTAAATTTAAGATAATAATACAATGTGTCTAAGAAATTCGTGAATGCTTCCTTTTTTTCTTTTGTAAGCGGTATGTTTATATTATCTCTTAATATGAAGCTAGCAATACGAGCTAATAAAAATTTCTCATTTATATATAGCCATTTATCATCTTCAAGCTGGGCTTTTAACTGCAGAGGCCGCCTTTTCAAAAGCCAGAACGTTTCGTATGCCTTGATTTTCACCTCATTAATGTGACCTATTTCCTGATAACTTTTTAATCTTTGAATATCAGAATAATAGTCCATAACAGCGTGATTCAGTGCCATTTGGTGAATAAAGACCTTATCCTGCAATTTATTGCTATCAATAAAGGCTTGCATCTCTGCTTGAAACTGCTTTATGCGATTCTTAATTGCTTCTTCCGTTATCTCATCAACAAGACCATTATAGTCAGTATAAATATTCTCAATATTACGCATTCTCACATCCTCGTAATTCATCTACCAGAAAATAATTTTTCGACATCAGAAAGTTACAAAATGCATCACATTCCACCTCTTCCATTTCACCAGTATGAATTCTTGCACTGTTCTTCAATTTATGGTTTCTTACCACACCTGACTTTATCTGTCTCATACTTTCATTGGCAAAATCTTCTGTCTCTTTTGAATAATAATTTTTTTCTGACATCATAAATTTCCTCTCATTCATATAATACATTTTGTATACATGCTGCAGCAGTATTATCATCTAACAAAGGTTCTTTCTCCTCAACAGGACAAGCCTTACTAATTTCGTCTTCTTCATCTACTATTTTTTGAGACTCATTTCCATCCGGTTCTGTCTTCACTCTTTGCAAATGCTCTTCTTCCAAACGCTTTACTTCACAAAAAAAGCTGCTCATCTCATCCGCTAGCCCCGTTAAACGATTCAGCAGACTGGTGTATTGCTGAAATAACATGTCATCCTGATAATATGGATAAACAATGTGGTGATCTATTTCACCCCATCCTTCCTCAAACAATGTCCTCACTTGAATCTCAATATAAACGCCATGATATTTAACGATATAATGTACTGATCGATATATCTTTTTATTTTTTATTGCATCAGGCGGAAGCACAGTTTCATATATCTCTCGTGCATCACCATCTCGAATATGAACCTTCGGCATTTCCGCCATATAAGTATGCTCTGTATCCTCGTCAAAATCCTTTAAGCAATCATCCAAATAGTACTGGGGATTATCTTCAATTTTTTCTTCAAGATATGCGTGAAATTTCTTCCAATCAGCTTTAAAAAGTATAAAACAACGAATTCCAATCAAGTCTGTAAGAAATTTTTCATAATTATCCTTATCCAGCGTTCTATACTTCTTATAATTCTCCTGTCGCTTTCTGATAATCTTTACAATTAAATGTTCTGCATCCTTCACTCTTGTTCGTATAGAATGAATACCATTTTCGGAAATGTTCATCAAGAACTCTTTCTGAAATTCAGCCAGTTTCTGTTCATATGAACTTCTCTTTTCGGAAAAGTCTTTATAAATATATTCAAGCTCTTCCCATTTAATATCAGCTACCTCAAATTCATCTTCAGAAATATTATATTTCTTTAATAGTTCATTTTTCGCAATCAATCGGTAATCCCACCCTCATAGTCAATACTTATATATGCCAAAACATCCCTGCAAAGTTCAATACTTCACAAGAATGCTGATAAGTCATAACATAAATCCCCTCGTAGTCTAATACGCTACAGCATCTATGCTTATTATTCAATTTGCAGCTATACAGATATAACTAAAAAAATTCTCCATTGCTTTATTATATCTAAAACATTTTCATTTTTCAACTTTTTTATCACATTTTATAACTTTTCTATGAACCATTTATGATAATGTCCTAATATACCACAAAGGAAAACGTCCCAATGTAGTATAATTGTAAACTTACGACTACTGGTTCACCTATATTTCCACAGAAAATCCAGTATTTATGCGGGTAAATCGATTTTAGTCGTAAATTCACTGGAAGTTCACATATTGGCAGAAAATCATGCCGCACCAACGATTTTCATATTATTCCGGGGATGCAGCTCTTTTAATATTTCAGCCTGTTTTTTAGCCGCAATATGTATATAAATCTGAGTTGTTTTTATGGAACTATGGCCCAAAATCTGCTGAACACAGCTTACATCTACGCCCTCCTCTATTAAATATGTCGCAAATGAATGACGAAACATATGAGGAGTAATATTTCTCTCGATCCCAGCCTGCTTTGTATACTTCTTCAGCATCAGCCGGATAGATTGTTCCGTATACCTGCTTTCTCTGTTGTTTACAAAAAAATAACCACTTTTCTTGATCGACTGCTCATTTTCATCGTAATATTTTTTCAAGACCTCTAAAATTGAAGTGTTGCTGATCTGTACATATCGTTCCTTCCCGCCTTTTCCCATAAGCCTGATCAAGCCCGTATTCAGATTAATGCTGTCGTCCCGGATGTTGGAGATTTCATACACTCTCGCCCCGGTTGCGAAAAACACTTCAATCACGGCTACATCACGCAGCATAAATTTACGGGATGCTTTATCGTTCTCATTCAGGCATTGATACATATGGTTCAAAAGCTTCTCTATTTCTTCCCTGGGAATGATTCTGGGGAGGGTTACTGTTTCCTTGAATTTGACTTTTATTTTCCGGAAAGGGCTTTCAGCAATGATTTCAGTTTCTTCTAAATAGTTATAAAACGCTTTTATTGATGCTATCTTCCGCTTTACAGTCTTTTGCTTGTAGCTCTTATGCAAATGCGTAACATACTCCTCAATCTTTTCCTTATCAGGTTCATCCACACATATATATTCGAAATACTGACGCAAGTCAATACGGTATGCTTTCAGTGTTTTCCTATCGAGTTCCTTTCGATATTCACAGTACTCCAAATATGCTGCCAGTTTATCTTCTAATCTCATTTTAGATTCCTCCTATCTGTTATAAGCATCATACTACCGTATTTGGCACTAATTTCAATAGGAGCAATTATTAAATATAAAATGCAAAAATATGTTCGGGCAAAAAATTTCCTGTGCCATTGACCTTTTCAATCAATGCGCAAGGGGATTTTTTTCTTTACTTACAGAACCGGCCAGCAATCTTTTTTAAAAAAGGAATTACAACCGGAGCTTCACTAATATATTCTACAATCACAAGAAGCACCAGAAGAAAAACAACCCATAGGAACAGATATATCTTTTCAGATTTTCCTATCGTCTTCTTCATATCTAAGATCAGATAGTCACCCCGAAAGCACTCCTGAATATCATCCTCGGTCAATATCTTATCGTAGGATTTTTTCAGTTTCTCATAACTTTCATAAACTTTATTCATCTGATACTTTGACTGCCCATAACAAATGAACAGATATACCACAGAACCCACCAGGACTAATTCCAGAATTACCGTGATATCTTTTGTAAAAATATTGTTCAACGGCTGGTCTGATACAATACCGGCTATGACCACTGTAAATAGGAAGCCAAATATTGCTATAACATTTGCTTTAAACTTATCAAGTAATTCTGTGGCGTATTCCCCGGTTCTCGACACAATGTCACTTATAAATTCTGCCACTTTGTTTTTCAGTTCAAGATACTGTCCTACGTTATCTTTCAAATACAGATTGTAATTAGACTGGATAGAGGAAAGAACTTTTTCGTCCAGGTTCAGCAGCGGCTCATATTTGCAATGCAGACAGATAATATTTCTTGCAATAATGGCTTTGTCAATAGAACTTCCGCCTGAATATATCCAGTCATATATTTTGTACAGCACCTGGTTTCCCGTTATCTCATTTAGACGGCATACATAATCAACAGAACGCTGTCCCATGATCTGCAGTTTCATCTGCCCGCCCTGAATCGTAGCATTGGATGCAATGAAGCCTGCTGCCAAAATTGTTTCCAGCTTCATGAACAATTCTTTGAATGGGTTTCCCTCATACCCTACTTCTATCTTAAAATCATCCGGCAGCAATCCATAGGAATCCTGGTTATAAAAGTACGTATTATCCCTACAAGCCAGCAAACGCTGTGTCCTGCTAAAATTACAATCAATCTCTCTATTCCCCACAGGAAGAAAATACATTGTTTTCGTATAAAAAATATTTGGACTGTCAAATAGTTCAAACACTATATTTTTCCCTGCCCCATCCAGAAACATAGAGAATGTTTTCAGCACGTCTTCCATAGATAAACCGACAATATCCTCCACAAACTTTTGGTATCGGTAAATTGAAAAGTGCCCATCTGCCAGTGTTTTATTTATCTCTATTTTTGTAAAAATCATCTCATCTTCCAGTGTCTCTTCAATAAACGCTCTGTACTCTGCTTCAGTTGAATTTTTCACTATTATGAAGGGATCTTCATTTTCCAACGACAAAAAAATTCTGACTTCATCCCTTGATGGAATCTTTTGTATGACCTCCATCAATTCTGAAAATCCTAAAGCCTGAGAAGATGGGAATGAAAAACAGGCGGAATAGAATTTCCTGCGTTCTTCTTCTTTCAATCCCAAAACCTTATCCCTTATATGCTCCAGCAAAGCAAATCCCTCCTATCTCCCCTCCCTACGCTCAAATGTCCGGAAGGTTATATCATTATCCATACGGATCTTGAGATACCGTTTGCCATCACCGTCCTCATATGCCTCAATGATGTCTTCCAAATCTTCAACCGCACTAGATACTTTGATCTGAATTCCGCTATATACATCATACGTTTTCTTCATTTTAGGCTTAATCATTGACAGAACTGGCTTAAACTGATGGTCAAAGTGTTGTTTTTCAGGCAGGTCGCACAGTTTCTGAATAAGTTCTTCTTTCTTTTCCGCCTTCATGTCGTTAGGGGAATAATTCTTAATCGTTTTATCTAACATTTCAGAAAAATCAAACTGCTCGACACTACTGAAATACAAGTACATTGCATTCCGGATTACCATATGGTCATATGGTGCATCTTTTTTCAGATTTCTGCTCAGTGTACTTTCTACGGCTTTAAACGCTCTCTTGGTATTAAGCTCATCACTTTGAAGTTCATTTAACTCCAGAAAATCATGCCACCAGTATTTCGCCACCGTATTAGAATATATTCTGGCTAAAAATTTCACAGAATTCAAATCATCAATCTCAAACAGGCAGGTTTTCCAGATCTTTTTTGTGTCCTTTGAAAAGCCTGATTTAATGCTGTAATCACTATCATCAAAGAAATCCGTATGCTCTACCTTCGCCAACAGAAACAGCACCTTCCCCTCATCCTCGATCAGAGCCAAGATCAGGCTTCCTTTCTGCACTCTAATATCCATACTGGCAATCTGCTCTTGTGCCTGTCTTTCCTTTCGGAGCAGGCGTTCTGCTATTATATCAATCCTTTGCAGAACTATTTCAGCCTCTGCCTGGTGCTTTATGATCTCTAATATACTGCTAATGACCTCTGTACCCGTTGATTGTGTTTTGTATTCCCTTACAGAAACATTCCCATTTATGTAAGAAATCAACTGTTCAATATACTCCCCAAACTTTGGCATAATATTTCTTGCTGAAATTTTATTGTTTTCATAATCAATCACCCTGATGGCCTGTGTAACGATTCTCATAAGCATATAACCTCTTTATCTTCCGCACTGAATAAACACTGAATCTCTTGTCTGAATTACTGCTATGTACTTCTTCATTTCACTGTAGCTTAAGTATACCACACACATGTAAAGCAAGCAAAAGAATTTACTGTTATCTTTGCCATGGTATCCACAAATATAATAGATAATTAGCAGTTATCCATTACTTCCTATGGAGATGAATACAAATGAACATCCAGCAATATATACACAGCCTTACAGACGAGGAGTTTGAACAGCTTTGCACGGAATACCTGACCTTGCATTATAAAAACAAAAATATTACCATACACGGTACGCGTTTGAAAAAAGATGGTGGAAAAGACATTGTAGGAACTGCACAGGATGTCCCCTATGAAATATGGGCTGAATGCAAGAGGCACAATCGTGCCCTTGGTCTTGAGAAAATATCTAAAAATGTTATTTTGGTTATTTCAAAAGGAATTAATGAGCTGATTTATTTCTCTACAAGTGATATTACCAGAAATGCGGTTAAACATGTTTCCATAGTTGCTGCCAAGCATAATTTTTCTGTCACTTTCATATATGGGAACCGTCTGTATCAGGAATTATCAATTCTTCCACGTTTTCAATATGGTTTTGAAAAATCAAATGAAATAATAAAAAATGATTTAAGAATATCTCGTTTTTTTAGTGTATTTGAAGATACGGAAAAATATACAGAAGAATCGGAACTCGTATTGCAACGAGATAATATTTTTTACATTGATATTTATCTGACTAATTTGTATAGTGCAACTGTTTCAGATGTAACCTGCACATTACCGAAAATGGCAGATATTATATTTCATGTTCCTGAAATCCACAATTGTTTTAATATGCTGCAGGGAAGTAACCGTGTTATACAAATACGCGCTGAAGTATTAAGCTCTTACACCGTGAAGCATATACCCGCACTTACTTTAAAATATAAGTGCAATGGTCATACATATTCCAAAAAAGTTCCCGGAGGATTTATAGATCCAACAAAACTCATCTACTATCCATTGGTAGGAGAGAATGTACAGAATTTCTTAAGCAGTAAAATTCTTCCGCTTCTGAAGGGCAACGGATTCAGCCCAATTTATATGCTTAATATAACTGGGAAATCAGGAACAGGAAAAACACGGCTATTGTCTGAAATAATAAATTCTGCTAAAAGTTATAATTTTCAGACGTTATATTGCGATGCAAAAAAACAAAACGGATTTGAAATTTTAAGAGAATTTTTATGTGCTTGTCTGGGGTTACCTTATGGCACTGGAAATATCAGCTGCACATTAGATGATTTTTCTAAAATAATCAAGCAATATTATGGGAACTCAAAAGTAAGTGAGGCAGTTTTTTCTTTTGTATTTCATAAGAAATTAGATCCTGATATCTTATATTATCTGAAAGAGGCACTTCTTTTCTTCTCTTGTAATATAGTAGGCGGAGTTTCTTTAATTTGGACAATAGACAATTTACAATGTCTGGATAAAGAAACTCTGGATATCATATATTTCCTGATTGCACATTTACAGGAATGTTTTCCTGAAGTGATTTTTTCTTTAGGCACAAATACAGAAATTGTGCCTCTTGACTCTCAGGGATTTGTAAATGAATTTTTGGCTAAAATAAACGAATACGAAGACGTGGCTTCGTATGTGTATACTTGCGGTGAAATGCAGAACAATGATGCGAAAACATTGTATTATCATGCTATTCCCAATTTGCAAGGGTTTGATTATTTTACGCGCCTGCTATTAAACAAAAGCGGAAAACGACCATTTGATATTATTATGCTGATTCACTGGTTTTATGACCAGAATTTAATTAATATATCAACACATAATATGGTGATTCCTTCAAAAAAAGAAGAAATTGAAAACTTTATAAATAAAGTACCTGTAAAAAGCAAGGAAATTATCGATCAACGCTTCCAACTGCAAATGCATAAAAAATTCTCTTTTGATACCACATTGGGATATTTCGATGCATTTAAAGTTGTTGTGAAGTCAATATTGTATTTTGGAGGAGAAACACCTGTTGATTTTTTGGCTAGTTTAAATATAGACGGTGATATGTTATTTGAATTAAGTCAATCTTTATTTTTTAAGTACATGGATAAATACCCTAAAATTGTATTTTACCATGACAATATTTACAGATATTTTGAAGGGTACCAATTTTATCAGAATGACCGCTCGCTTTCTCTGAAAATTATTAAGTGGCTAAATGAAAATGCCTGGTACAAATCCAACCTTAGGACAACAGCAATTTTTGACTGTTATATACGCGCTTCCGAATATGAAGAAGCTGTCAGGTTTGGAATATCTTCTATCTCAAGCGAATGTGACAAAAGAAATTTTCAGGCAGTCATACATATTGGCACAGAGCTATTAAAAGATGTTCCGAAAACTCAGGATGCTTCCGAAGAATCAGTGCCTAACCCCTTTGCAGAATTTATGGATGCAGGAGCAAAATTTCATGTCTACTATGCAGTGGCAGACGCATACAGAATTTATCAGGATTTGTCTCAAAGCGTATATTATTATAAGAAAGCCTATAAAATATTGCAGCAATACAGTATTTCGGAATTTACGTCCATTGATACCTGCCGTTTCTTTCACAGGTACTCAAATGCCTGTATTTCAGCAGCGGATTATGACGATGCATTAATCGTCTTAGATTATTTCAAGAAGTATAAAGGACGGAATAACTTTTATGATTTCATTATGTACAATCGGTATTCTGTCGTATATTTAGCGATAAATGATATAGAAAACGCATTATTGTCAATTGATGAATCATTAAAAATAGCGAAAGAATGTAAAGAACCACAGTGGGAAAGTGTCTCTTATTCAGACAAAGCTTATATTTATTATCGTGCCTATGAAGATAAGGAAAATACAATTCTATATTTTAGCAAAGCGGTAGAAAAACACATTTCTGAAAAAGCAACCATCAATCGAAGTGCTGAAATTCTTGCGCAGGAAGCTTTTGTGGATTTACTAACAGATAAGCTGGAGGATGCAGAGTATCTGGCAGATTTGGCACTGAACCGTGCACTTGAAATTAATGGAACAGCAATGGAAATAAAAAGCAGAAATTTATTAGGAATTATTCAATATTTCAGTAATAAAGCTGAAGCTGCATTTTCCACATGGCAAAAGGATCTTGTAATTTCCGCTCAAAGGGTGAATAAAGATGGAATAGTAAAGCTGCATACAAATTTAGGCGCTGCCTACATTCTGCAAAGTAAATATGTGCCAGCTAAGGAAGAACTTGAACAGGCATATGCTCTTTATCAAAAATTCAAGGTCTCCCCGATAACACACAAGCCGCTAATCTACAATTTGCTATTCATTTATAATATTTTGGGGGATACATCAAAAAGAGATAAGCTGTTTGAAAAGGCTTATTTCGATAATCTCTCTTCTTACTACAACCAGCTTATCTCTGGGAGCGAAAACATCTTGACAGACGGCTATTGGCCTTTACAGTTTAAACATGTATTCTTTAACTATTAGTTTCCAGGGAATCTGATCCGTACATCAGGTTCCCGTTTTTATCAAAAATAATATCCTCTTCATTACGATTTGTAAACCAATAGTAGTTATCCAGCAATAATCTGTAATCATCTGCAAAATATACAATAGGAATATTTAATCGGCATATATCCCAGGTTACATTTTCCTGCAAAATAATGTGTGTGGCGCCGGTAACATTTTTTATATCTAAAAATTGCAAAATGGAAATGTCAAACAATTGTGTGAACAGCTTTATGTATTTATCACGGTATAACGAATTACTAAAACTTACAACAATGACACTTTTTTGCGATATTTTTTTATAATTTGCTTCCATCCAGAGCTCTTTTAAATAGTTTTCAGCATTGCATAATTGATATAATTCATCGCCCCATTTTTTGAATAAATATGCTTTTACATCTTGTCTAAAAGGTACTGTCCGAATAGGTCCTGAAATCTGTCCACGGTGAAAAACTTTGGCGTTTGCGCACATTCTGTTTGTATAGCCAGCTTTTCGAACACGAAAGGCCAGGTCTACATCGCAATGAATGTTCATGCACATTTCATCCTGTCCGCCAAGTTCCTGGTATAAATTATGATTCATCATCATGCAGCCAGAAGACACAAGAGGAACATCATGGTCTTTTTGGGAGAATGCAGAAGGCTTTCCATGGCGAAGAAACAACAGAATATCAATTTCATAAATTCCCATACCATATCCAAATAAGTTTCCGGAATCTGTTTCATAGATTGTCGCGGATACACATCCCTTTTCCCCTATATCTGCATATGTTTTTTTCATGTTTTGTAGCCAATTACCTGTTGGATAGATATCACAATCCATAAACAGCAATGTATCATACCGTGCGTGATCAACAGCATAATTACAGGCTGCTGCATACCCTTTATTTTCCGGCATATTTAATACCTGGACAGAATATTCATCCTCTAAAAAGTTAATATTCATGGTTGGATTGTCATTGACGACAATAATTTCATATATATCTTCTGCTTTTAATGCATCCTGCAGCAGATTGATACACATTTTTAAGGAAGACAATCCATTATAAAAAGTTATGATTGTTGAAAGACCTTGCATTATTCTTTTCCCTCCAGTACATTTTTTATTATATTTGCGACTGTTTTGGAAGCACGTCCGGTTTCGCACAGGCCATACTCTTTCTTCATCCAATCCAATGTATTTATTTCTTTTTGCGATACAGCTGCTGGAAGTTTATTTATAACTTCAGAAACTGTATATGCTTTTGGAAAAGGCAAAGCATTAAAATCCTGATTAAATCCTCTGTCCGAAAGATAATCCTCTAAATCTGGACAATATATCAGTATAGGTTTATTTAATAATGCGAAATCTGTAATAATACTGGAATAATCACTGATTAAAAAATCAGCTGCTATAAGTAATTCCTGTACATCTTCATAAGATGAAGCATTTATTACTTTTTCTGAATTCCCTGGCCAGCATTTGGGGTTATAAACATTTGTATGCATATGAATGACAAACGTCCACTTATTGCCTGTACAGTTTTCCAGTTCTGTCAATATTTGACTGGATGGTAGTGTGTATTGAGTAACTCCCATATCCGCTCGAAAAGTAGGCGCATATAATAATATTTTGTTGTCTTCATTAATTGATAGACAAGACTTTACTTTTTTAGCTATAGTATTACGATCTCCGTTTAACAATACATCCGTTCGCGGAAGTCCTTTTTGCAGTATCTTTCCTGAATACCACATATCTCTTCTTATAAGAAAGGTAGAAAAGTCACTATTAGACAAGAATAAATTTATCATTTTAGAATCATTTTTTGCACTATCAATATACCTCTTGGACAACTTATTTATTGCTGCACGTTCCATATTTTTCAGTCGAACACCACCATGCCATGTCTGGATATAATATTGATTTTTTCGCTTTCGAACATATCGTGACTTGCGGCGATTAGAAATCCATATTTGAGCTGTTACCTGTTCGTAAATTCCCCGGATCGAATGATATGGAACTTGACGTATGCAAGCTGGCATTTCAGGTGGATTTTCAAAATCGCATAGCCAGACTATGTTTGCCGTGCAATCTAATTTTAACAGTTGTTGAATAATATATTTGGGGCTATCACAATAACCGTGATTTTTGAAACATGAAACAACAATTTTCCTTTTTTGAACAGGAAATATTCTGAAAATATAAAATAGTAATTCTAAAATTTTATCCTGCATATACTCTATCTTTTTATTTTTGGTTTTTATAAATAGGCGATTTGATTTCATGTATACCATTCCTCTGAAAAAGAATATCCTTAATACAATTAGAGATAATGGATAACTGCTAATTATCTGCTATTCATTATACCAGATATTCCCAAGTTTTTCCATACTAACAAATACAGTACTAAAAAAATTGTTTTGATTTAGAGTATTTTCGGAAAAATGTTTGTAGTTGCAGCCTTTTCCTCAATTTGCTAGTGTGCTGGCATATTGATATTTAGCCAAATATTTCTGGCTGTTATTGCCGTTTTATGGTACAATAAAAGAAACGGCGGTGATATCCTATGGCAAGACCAAGGTATCCACAGATGATCTCTTGGTAGACAGCCTTCATCACTCTGTATCCACGGCAGACTCCGAACTCCACCGTCTGCTGCTGGACTGCAATGCTACCGAAGAGGAAATTCTCACAAGGACTGTAAAAGAGTTAAAGGCGATTTTATATGGATTAGGAATTTGAATTCTCAGGCGCACCGTCTGAACACAGCATAACTACAAAAGTTCAAACTACATAACAGAAAACTGCCCGCATAAGCGACACAGCGGCACCCTTGATTTTTCTTGGGTGCTGTCTGTGGTATAGCGGGCAGTATAAAAATAGCCCACCATGTAAGTTTCCTTCTCCGTAAAATCATTACGAAGTTGGATGCTCACATGGTGGGCTAAGATATTTTTGTACTATTTACATTTCGTATTTTTCAATCTTGCACTGATGTTCCTTAGTTTTCCTATCGTAGTTGATTCCTACAAGTAGGATATTTCCTTTGTATTCTTCCAGTGCAGTAACATATTTTTTATCTTTAATCTGGGAAATAGCACCTTCAGCACTCTTATCCCATTTCAGTTCTACAACCAATGCCGGCTTCTTTGAGGTTCGTTTGGGAATGAAAACCATATCAGCAAATCCTTCACCGGCAGGCAGTTCTCTTATGATTGTGTACTCCTTTGCTGCTGTGTAATACGCAAGCTGAATAATACTTGCCAGCGATACCTCATTGTTATACACAAGGCTGGAGCTGTTTTGCATATGAACATCCTGTAGCATTTTTGCTACTGCTGTTTCATTCATTGCAAGGGTCGCTTTTAGAAGTTTTTCTGAATTTTCGATTGCCTTGTAAACTTCATCCCAACCTCTATTTCTGATTGCAAGAACGAATGCACTGCGGACTTCTTCATTCGGAATAAATGCTTTTTCAGTTTTGCTGTCATAGGCAAGGTATCCCAGATGAATCAGTAAGGTCAAAACATCATCTGCACAGTGGAATGTGGTCATATCATTTTGGAAAGAACCTACTTCTATTTTGATTCTTGCTCCGCCCAGCATTTCCACAATTCTCTGCTTTAGGCCGTCAAAGTCCATTTCGATATAAACTTTGAGTGATTCATATGTTTCAGTTTGTGACCAATAATTTTGAAATTCTTCGTTATTGATTGCTTCCATTACAGAATTCGGACTGTATACATGACCAACCCGGTTCAAATAATAGCCATCATACCATTTCTTCATTTCTGTAAACGGCATATCATGCTCTTTGCAAAGCACTTTAACTTCTGCTTCCGTGAATCCAATATACTTTGCTATTCCTCCCGGTGAGGTCATGGTAAGTTCTCTAAAATTATTTAAAGCAGACTGTGTACCATATTTCTTGATTGGCAGAATACCTGTGATATATGCTAGTTTTACGAATCGATCAGCAGGGCCTCCCTTGAAAAGACTTCTTAGAAAATTAATATACTCAGACTGCAAAGCAAGATTTTCCTTATCTTCTCTAAATACACAATCCCACTCATCAATGATGATTATGAACTTTTTCTTAGTTTCTTGGTTGATATTCGCAAGTGTTGCCGCAACGGAATTTTCTTTTTCATTCACATATTGAGGATATTCCTGTCGAAGTTCTTTCAATATCTCGCTCTGTATATATCCTAATACAGTCGTGTTTTCTCCCTCTTGAATTTTTCCGATTGCAACGCCACGCATCCACTGAATATCAAGACTAATTACATCATACTTATTGAGATGCAGTTCAAACGATTTATCTTTTGCAATTTCAAGATTGCTAAAGACTTCACTGGAATCGCAACCTTTACTGTAATATGAAGTTAGCATTTGAGCAGCCAATGTTTTCCCGAATCTTCTCGGTCTGCTGGACGCAATCAAATGTTTTGCTTTTCCAATACAGCCATTCATATATGCAATCAAACCTGTTTTATCGACATAAATATCTGCTTGAACAAGTTCTGCAAATGTTTCATTCCCTGGATTTAAATAGAGTCCCATATTTGCACTCTCCTTTCCAGCTCGTCTGTCTCGCATAAACAGCCAAGCTGTTCGGTGCTTTACTCGGCGAAGAGTATAATACACCCATTATGTTTATAATTTACCACAACGACGCAAAAATAGCAAGCGAATTGCAAGTTTATATTCTGAACTGTCTGTAAATTCACAATTTATCAAACATCTTTATCAGTAATACACCACCCGATAACAGTCCGTGAGGAACTCCAAGAACTCCACCGACATAGTTTCCACAAAGTGCTTTCCATTTATTCTCTCGGCTACGGTTCTGCCTTTGCGGAACGCTCATCCGTGTAGGTGTAAAGCGGTGTGTTATAGCCGATTCTGAACATCGGCTCATTGCAGCCGTCCACCCCATAGGTCAGGTTTGTAAACGGGGAAGCATTGTTTGCCCGGCGCTTCTTTTCTTTTTTATCCCTGGCTTCTTCTCCTCCCAAAAGCATCATCTGTGCCTGATTCCAGGTATGCCGGTCAATGATTGCTACATGATGGTCTGTCACATAATACTTTGGTGCATCTCCTTCGTTGATACTGACTTCATGGGTCAGGAAGTTTTTTGTGACAGTTTTCTGGCTTTCGCAGTCACCCACATACTTTTCATTTCGGAGGATAAACAGCACTGCGTCTGCCCTCCAGATGCTGCCCCGCACTGTTTTCTTCCCCATCGCATTGAGTTCCTTGGCGATGGCAGTTGCGGATACACCGCACACATAGCGTTCAAAAATGTATCGAACAATCTCTGCCTGCTTCGGGTTGATGACCCATTCCCCGTTCTCTCCCTTGTCATATCCCAGCATCCGGCTTAAGTCCACCATTGCCTCACCCCGCTGGAATTTCTTCTGGATGGACCAGCGGATGTTATCCGAGATGGATCTGCTTTCATCCTGTGCCAAAGCGGAAAGGATGGTAAGGATCAGCTTAGTGCATCCAAACGACACACTGCCAAGGCAATTCCTTATGGAATTAACAGCACAAAACCAACAGAAAGGACGTTATCCTTCATACCATTCAGCATCTTGATCTCTTCATAGCGGCTTTCAGCTCCAAGCGTTTTCAGCTCACCATACCCAATCGTTGCCGTATTCCCGTCATTTTCATATTCGGAGGGAGCTTCTTCCCGCTCCGGCGGCAGATCTGCGTCATTGTTTCCGCCACCATTTTCTGGTTCTTCATTGTCAGCATCCCCCGGCTTGTCCACACTGCTATCTCCGGCATCATTGGCACTGTCATCCTCCGGGACATCATCCAGATAGAGAACGCCCCTTACATACACAGGCTTCCCGAATGGATTTTCGTCCGGACTTGTTAAAACAGCTTTTGTCAGGCTCATCTCGATTCCTCCTTAATTTCGGAGCGGCGCAGAAAACCGTCTCCACGCCGCCCCATTTTTACTTACTCCTCAGTTTTGTTGTCATCTTCCGGCTTTTCATCCTTACCCGGCAGCTTCTTTTCATCGGAAAGCTGGATGAGCATATCCCGCAGTTTTGCAGGGATAGGGATTCCGATCGCTGCGGAATTTTCCAGAATGCTGATTCCCTCATTCGCCAGATAGAAGAAAATCACTGCCGTGCAAATCGCCGTTCCGTTCTGAAGAACCTGCGTATCCAGGATATTGGCAATACCCACGAGAACGAAGATGCACACCTTCTTTGCGATGCCCTTAAAGCCCACCGCACTGGAAAGCTCCTTCTTCACGCCTGCTGCTAAAATCCCTGTAAAGTAGTCCATCACCACAAAGATGATGAGTGCGTAGAGGAAACCGTCAAGGTCACCGAAGAACCATCCCAGAAAACCATCCAGAGCTGCAAAAGTCAGCTCAATCTTGTCAATTACATTCTGCATATTACTGTCCTTTCCGCCTTTTAAGGCATAAAAATAGACAAGGCCGTTTTTAGATCAAAGATAAATGTGTACTTATATATAAAACACAGTCCCTTCCTGTGCGCATCAGGAAAAGGCTGTGGAAAATTATTTGCCAAAAGCATGGATTACCGCACCAACAACACACTCGCCGATTCTCACATCGACAAGTATTGCCATATAACGACAAAAAGCCGGAACAAAATGCTATGATCTGCATTGATTCTCAATACATCACATAAACATTTCGCTCCGGCTCATGCTCGTTACTTTATTGGTAGTGCGGCATCGCTCAGTTGGCGACAAGATATATATTCTTTTTTCGTTATCCTCACAGGTCTGACAGCCTACATACTTGTAGAGGTGACTGTCTAGCTTTCTATGATTCTATATTTGCTTCTGTAAGCGGCGTTTCATTCCGAATGCTTCCATCCTGAAAATAGATTGTTACCATCTTTATCGGCTGATTATAAACTCCTTCTGTAAATTCAAGCGATGTCATATAATCATCTTTCTTTTTGTGGGTCACTTTTGCCACCGGACAGCCTTTTAATTCTGCTCGGTTCCCCACGTGAAGTTTATTGTGCTTAGTTCTGATTTCGTTTGATTTTTTCTCCATTAACAGCCCTCCCATTCCTGTTTAAGTCGAATAAATTCTCCCATTGTTTCTACAAACTCATCTTGAATTTCTTCAAGCTCTGCTTGTAGTTTGCTGTTTTCACACATCAAGACCTCTAAATCTAAATCTGTCACACCTATCTCAAGGTCATATTCTTCTGAAACATACGCACTGGGACTAAGACGGCAGCCATTTTCTTCGGCTTCCATCGGGGTTATCAAGCAAGACACATCTCGCAGAATTTATGATATGTTCATAATGTACATTATTGTGTAGGATAAAAAAGCACCCACAGTTCAAGCCGTAACCTAAACCATGGGTGTTCTCCTCTGGCTCAAGTAGCTTTCACTACTCAAATTATGCCAGAAACCTATTCATTTGTCTGTGATAAAACGTGTGCTATTTTTCTTCTCGGTTTGTTAAGAAATTATGAACATATTCTACGGTAGCAGGTTCATCTTTAATCTGCTCCATTAACATTTCTCTCAATTCTATCTCTTCTTCAGACTCCGCATCTATGATGCAGAAAAGATTATTACACAACTGGAATTTTGTTTCTGTGTCGTTCGCCTTATACTTAACCAATATTTCAAGCAATTCTTTAAATTTCTGAATTCCTTCCTCCGGTTTGTCTAACAGTAGCAGGCACGCTGCTACGCTGTCAAGTACATCAACCTCCACATAAAAATCTTCCGCATTAAACTTTTCAGCTAATACATAATGTTCAAGAGCGTCCGCTGCATTATTCTCACTAAAGAAAATATCCGCAATTTCCTGATGTGCAAGGGCCAGTTTTCTATTTCCATCCTCAGACATTTCAGACCAGATATTGATGCATTTCAGATACTGAGCCTTCGCCTTCTCATCTTCGTCTTGATCGTGTAAGCAACGTGCATAGTTGAACAAAAAGTCTGCAACATCCGGAAGATAATCCGAACTCATTTGCTCAGAGGTTGTAATAATATACTCAAAAATATCGTCTGCATCCTGATGCTTTCCCTGTTCCCATACAACCAATGCTTTTGTGTTCAGGCTTCTCATTCGTGTGATGCTGTATTCCGCAAACAATTCTTCCTCGATACTTCGTGCCATCTCATTGTATTTTAACGCCTTGTCATAATCTCCTGCTATGTACCAAAAATATGCGAAGTCATGGTATATAACTGCTGTGTCTGCGTGGTGATTCCCCAGTTTTTCTTTTCTGAACTTGATTACCTTCATGAACGCATCATAGCCCTCTTGCACATAAGTAGTTCCAAATCCAGCATTCATCAACTCTGTACAAATTGCCGCCAAAGTACTGTAGCAAATAATCTGATCCGAATCATTAGCATCCTCATCCTCTGCATTTATGGCTCGTTTGATATAATCATAAGCTTCAAAGAAATCTCCGGCATCTACTAACATCCTCGCCATATTACTACAAGCCGTTGAAATGTCTTTGTTCCTTGTTTCACCTTCGCTCTTTTCCGCTGCATCAATACATTTTTCAAAATAACCGCGAGACTTTTTGTAATCACCCCGTATCTGATATAAAATGCCATATTGAGAATTCAAAATCTCCCTGTCTTCCTGCGGCGAATTATTCTCATCAAACAGTTCTTCTATCGCTTCAAGCACAGCAGAAGCTTCCTCAGCCCGATCAAATTGGAGAAGAAGATCAGCCTTATTCCGATAGCTATATGCCAGATCTGATACAGAAAATTTTGAGGTATCTTTCTGTATCTCTATAACAGTATCAATTAACTTTTCACAGAGCGAATAGTTACTACAGGCAAAACACACATGAAATAAACTGCTCAAAAAATCAGTGTCTTCTTCCTCACCCCAATGATTTTCCATTATGTCCGCAACAGACCATGAAAACGGAATCAGATAGGCTTTTTCATACTCTTTGCCAAACACCGGACCGGTATTTAGTTCTTCTGACAATATGGAGACAAAAGGTCTGGACAAGCTGTATAACTGCTCTTTCTGCTGTTCCCGAACCGCAGCCGCAATCACAGAATGCATCCAGTAAATATGTTTTCTGCCGTTAATGACATGCTCCAGCATACCCATATTATATAATCCGAGCAGACGGCTGTTTTTTTTTATATTAAACCATTTCTTCGCTTTGGGAAAATCAAACTGAAGGTTCGGAATAAGCGAAATAAAAGTAAGAACACGCTTATCCTCTTCACTGTAATTCACAAGAGAAAACAGGATACACATCTGTCTGATGATCGTTTCATCGTTCTGCATTTTTTCGTGTTCACAGGAGACATCTTCCTCACTCAATTTAAAACCACACTCTACCAGCTTTGCATACAGTTCATGCAAAGAAAGTTCTTCCAAATATGCCACTTTAGCGAGAAAGACAATCATAATAGTCAGTTTTGCAGTCAAATCAATAATATCATTCAGCACTTCGTTATCACGCTCTGCATACTGATAATGTTGATAAAATAAATCACGGCACTGTGCCATTTTCAATGGCGGAAGATACATGATACGATTAAATCCCCGCAGTATTTTCTGTCTGCTGGTTATGAGAACACGGCACGGAAGCATACTTAGTTTTCCAAGGAATTCGTCATTCCCGATGTTCTCAATATTGTCGATTACAAAAAGCAATCTTCCTTTGCTGTCGGCACACAAATCCTGCACAGCCTGCCACACATCTTCTAAATCACACTTCAAATGAAGTGCCTGTTTCATAGAAAGACAGATGTCATGGTTGTCATAAGGAATCCACGCAATTTTTTCAATTTGGCTTTCTTCTGTTGGAGTGTTCTGCAGCTTATTCAGGAATTGTTGAACCACTACTGTTTTACCAAGACCTCCGACACCGGTGACCATCAGCTTACCGTCACCCTCAACGATTTCCTGATAGACTTCGTTTATTTCATCTATTCTGCCAACCAGCCTGTCAACCGCTGCATTCGGAATATTTGTAATAAACTTAGGATAGGACAGCAACGGCTGTTCTTCTCCCAAACGCATAAAGTCAATATTTAAAACCGTATGTTTCCCTTTGGAAGAAGCATAATCCGCATGATTTAGAAAAATCAAAACTGCCGCAACTGCTCTGGAAATCTGATATGGTGTATCGTCATTAAAACTACTTTTGATAGTTCTACCGGTTTCTTCGGATACTTGTTCACATTGTTCAAGCAGCTTATTGGCTACATCAACAGGAGAATTAATATTTGTAAGGCAGACCCGCTCAATATCACGGCGAAACTTTTCAAATCCTTCCGGCGTATGAAGTTTCTTTACCGCTCTTAAGTGAATCGTCTGATTCCCTGATGTTATTTTACGGATTGAGTCATTATCATACAGAGCATCCCCACTCATGACGTAAATCGCCTGAAATAACTGCCGATACAGCTCTTCTTTTTGAAAAATGCCAAGTGATTCCTTTACCAAGTCATACAGAATATTAAAAGCGTTATAAAAATATTTTGTCTTCATCGTTTCATCCATCCTTTATCGTAAAAGGTCTGCCTTTAGTATATCATAAAAACTGTTTATGTCAGTGCTTTATTTTTTCTATCACCCCACACAATTCCATCACAACCCTTGCTCCCAGCTTCATGCCTTCTATATATGCAGCCTTTTCATACTCTGAAACCGCCACATTCACCTTCGCTTCTATGCTGGCTGCTTCCTCACTCCAGACTTCCTTATCATATCCAAGTGCTTCGGTCAGCTCATCCATAAAAGCTGTGTATGACTTCCTGACTGTTTCGTTCTCCACGAGGTTTGTTTCTGTGTATTGGAAGTACAGAAACTCGGCAATGGAATCTATATCTCCAAAATATCTGGGCGGATGGTTTAACAAATGAGTGCGGAAAATATCCAAAATCTGCTCTGCTGTGTCCGTGTGGACAATACCGGAGCGATATATTTTATTAGTTTTTTCTCTCATCATAACAATCACCTTCCTCTTTTTTGTATGGTGATGTTACCTCTGAACCCGCCGTTCAGCAAGTCATTTCTCCGCTACAATTGTATTTTGTGAGGTACTCTCCTGCCACCTTTTATTTATCACCCCAAGCCGCACAAACACTGGATACAGATACGATGCGCCGAACACGCCCAGTTTCTTCGGTCCAGTCGCCTTCTCTCCCAGCTCCAGTGCCTTCTGAAAAGCAATATCCACTGTGGATCTCGTGATACTCTTTTCCTTCCGGGTAAAAAACAGTTCGCCGCCCTTCACCTTATATGTAAAACTCAGTCCTTTGCTCGTCTTGAAAGGATAGCCCTGAAATGCCACAATCGCATTCCACAAATTATCTGCGGATGGTTCCTCTGCCATTTCTGCTACAGCTTTCTTCCTCTCCCGGTACAACTTCTCCCGATCAGCACCAACGCTGCTCTCCTTCATTTTGTAAATGATTTTCGTGTACGGAAGGTATGAGTTCACGGAAGCCCGAGAACGTTCCAGTGTGGACATAATCTCCTCCACACTCTTCCCCTCTTTCCACAATGAAAGCACTTCATCCACTGTGGCTGATTCATATATCTTTTTACCTTGCACTTCCCCGGCTGTGATGAGCAGCTTGCGGACTTTTAAGGGATTCAACCCACAATCAAGTTCATCCACGATTGCCTGGAGAGATGGGTGGTTCCCGTACTCATCCAGAGCTTCATATACCCCAACAACCGCTGCCAGAAGTTCTTCCGTAATTTCTTCTCTATCATAATCCGGCTTCTTCTTCGGCTTCCCGGCATGCCAGGTTCTGTTCGCTTTTTCCACACTCATCTTTATCACTTCATCTTTCTAAATCGTAACTATCTATATATAAGTCTTCAAAGAGAAGCCGATTTCTCATCGGCTGTCTCTTACGTGACAGTGACAGGATTCCCATAATACACACCCCCTATTCTTTTGGGTAGTATGATTCATTTTCGACTATCTTTTCTCACATCTTCGCCGCTTCCGGATGTGATACTCTGGCAGGTGGATTGGACACACCGAAGATTTCCAGTTCTATATTTCCACATTGCAAATCCGATTTCCAGTCATTTCTTTCCGGGCGATAGTTCTCCCGGATGACAGAAAAACCTAGCTTGTTGACATAGAAATCTTTTGAACGGTTGTAATCTGATACTATAATTGCTATGTGATGAATTGCTGTTAATTGCATAAATCTGATACCTCCCACAAGTTACCATCTAACAGTAACCCCACTTAGTCCTTCTTCATTTGTTTCGAATAATATTTACTGTCAAAATCGCTCTTTTTAATCGTATTATTTCTATAATCTGCGACTAATTGCATTAACTTATCCTGCGGTACACTCATTCCCTTTCCCAGAACAAACAGGTTAAAATGCTTAATCTTCTTTCGCTGCAACTTATCTATACTTTTTGTCAGGGCAGGATGAAGAACATAAATGCAATCATTATTTACATTTAACAAATCATTTCCTGTAATATAAGTTACTTTTGTAGAGTCTAAAAATTCCTGTGTAACATACCCTTCTCTGTTTAATGACGTTGGTATTATTCCTAGCATTCCCAGCTTGTACAACATTGAAAAAGGATGATGAATCGCATCACACTTCTTGCAATTTCCTTTACATCTGGATAAACCATTGAATTTTTTGCATACATCGTGAACATCTCGTATAAACATCAAGTTTCTATCAAACAAACTCAGCAACCGTTTGAAATTATTAGTCTGTGCCCAGAAGTTCGGTAACATACTAATCTTCTCGTAATAATAACAAACATTTCCAGATGCAAGAGAAGGGTCATTATTAAATGCAAGTTCGGCTGCCGTTTCCTCAATCAACTCCTTAACCTTTTCCCCTCGACCAAGAACTGTAGCTATTTTTTTAATCTCAGGCATATGTTCTGTTAATACTCTTCCATACTCCTGAATGTCACGAGCTCTGTCAAAAGAATGACGGAAAATACTGTCAAATACAGATTCACTAAGTGCCAGATTATACGGATGACACAGGGTTTTAACGCCCACAAATGCTTCTTCTTCCCTGCCATCCATCTTCGCCAATGATGGTTCAAATAAATAATCTGGATCCTGGTTTCCAATGCACTCATAAAAAATTTTTCTCTGCTCTTCCTTTGAATAATACAATTCAACATAATTGTTCAATGTTTTCTTGCTGTTTTGTCCAAGCAAATTTTCTTCACACGCAAATGCTTCTTTTCGAATCGTATAGTTCACTTCTATTGTACTTTGAAAATCTGTTTTTATTTGCGATGCCGCAACTAGCAGTCCCAATTGAAGATACTGCCAGATATTAACATGCCGATATTTATCATTATCTTTTGAATAAATACGTAAGCTAATATTTGCAGGTACAGTATATGTTTCACACCCATAACAGCAGTTAAACTTACATACTCTTGTTAAATCCGGCTTCGATGGCATCATGGATGGAATAGTCCATAATAATCTCATCATGTAATCCCACCGGCTCCAATTGCTTGATTCCTCCGCCGAAGCGTGAGCCGATACCGGCTGCCATAATCAGTAATGTTGTGTTTTTCATATGCTATTTCCTCCATTTGAAAATCAATCGCCAAAATGTATATCCAGCCACACCACCCAGTACATTCATAATTACATCATCTGTCTGCAGATATCCCCGCTGTGTCACAAACTGTATCAGTTCAATGCCAGCGCTAAGTCCAGTCAGCACCAGAACGGCTGTGCGAAATTCCCGCAGTCCTCTATGCAACATCGGAAGAAACACCCCTACGGGCAGGAACATAATCATATTCTCAATCTCATACGCTCTGCTCTGCGCTGTTGTTCCCCAGGTGCTGAAAGGAATCAAATCAGCGGCAGTTCTGCTTCCCGGTTCTCGTGACAGCAGTGTGACCTGAAGCAAAACCGCTCCGTAAAATGCCAGAAACATACTCTTACCTAGCAGCGAAACATAGTTGCTCCGCTTTTCCTTGTCCATGATTCGACTGTGGTTTAATACTGTTAAAGCCAGGGCAGTACAAACTGCAGCCGCCAATCCATATTTCAGATATGGAAATGTATCGCAGATATCATGCAAAATAATCTCTATCATTCCGTGTCCTCTGCCAATACTTCAACCTTGATTTTCCCCACTACCGCATCCGGAAACTGCCGACACTGATAAGCCACTTTTATATCCGCTTCTCCCACTTTCTTCGGAATCATATAAATCTTTTTAAATTCAACCATTCTTCCTTGCAGCAGCTTGTCCAAATGCAGTACAACATCTCCATCTTCCACTCTACGGTAAAAATCTTTGTTAAATGGTGTAAGCAGCGACACCGGAACATTCATCAGCTCTGACGGATACGCCAAACCGGAAGCTAAAAATACCCTGCTTGCACAGTCAAACGCATTCTGCATCTCAAGGGACGGTATCTTATGGATGGCTTTCTTCTGTCTGGCCGCATGGAACGGGTCTGAAATAGTGCTAAACTTCGAAAGAGATTCCCACTCATCCTCATCAATCACCCATACATTTTCCGGCTCGTCCATGTCCACATAGATTTCTTCCGCCATCGCCTTTCCATCATTGTGCAGCGTAATCTTTAACTCTACCGCATTTTCCATGCAAAGAGACATCTTCCATTTTCGCAGATATGTTTCCAGCTCCTCTATATCCGGAATTCTCTTTTTAAATGCAGCTAATTCCTTTTCGCTTACCCAATTCTCCAAATCATTCGGAATCTTATGATTCAAGATATCTCTGGCATCCTGTTCGAATAGTTCAAAGGTCATTTCAGGCACATCGGGGTCTGTTACGGCAAAAGACATATTTTCATCCATATGCTCCACATTATCCAGGACTGGCAACTTCGGCAGAATAAGCTGAATCTCATCCGCATCATTTATCTCTATCCACAGATTGGGACGCTTTTTATCCGTTTCTTCCTTCTCATTCGATGCCAGTTTCTTACAATCCGTCACAAACGGTTCATCCGTTATCACTGCTGTACGCAACTGATTCAGCAAAAAGTTCTTTAAGTCAGCGGCCCTTTTAAAAGTATGATACAATGCCTTATCTTCTACGGACTTTCGATATTCCTTTAGTTTTTCCAACTGCGTCCTGTCCGTATCCATCGGTATGTCTCTGTCGCAAAAATAAAGCATCACCGGTTTATTCGCTTTCAGATGATATTCAATCTCCTCCACCGTGCCACTGGCAAAACCTTCTGTCGGTGTCCCAAGCCTTGTCCAGAATATCGCAATCAGCATATCACTCCGCTCACAGAGCTGGCGATTCAGCGTCTCTTGTGGCGGACATCCCATACGGGCGGCAGAATCTTCTTCCCATCTCAATGGAAGAAACACGCATTTTCTCTCCGCTGTGTTATGACGATTCCACTCCGCCAAAGCCTCCACAACCTTTGTTCGTTCCTTCGCCACATCAGATGGAGAGGCAATCATTACATTATATACATTTGCTTTATATGACATTTTCAACCTCCCACGGGGAAAAACTCACTGATTTTAATAGTACCTGACTTGTCTATCACACACCACGCAGGGATTCCCCCTTGGATGACTGCCGCACAAATAGTGCGGCGAATATTTTATAAAACTTTTAAATTTTCTTTATAGAAAATTACCGATACCTGACCCCAATGTGCACATATCCATTTGATGTAGTTTAGACACTGCAACGACTTTTGTTACAGTCCAAAATTATTTTTATCGATATTTTATCATAAAAATGTCTGTTTGTTGTAAAATAAAAATGTCTTTCTTATCAAATAATTATATTTCAAAATAGCTTTTATATCTCATATAACATTTTATAAAAAAAGAAATGTTTTCCATTCCCTTATTTGCTTACGGAAAACGTTTCTTTTCATTTACTCTTCATAAAGATTTCCGTTCTCATCGATCCAGGTTCCGTCTCCGTTATTGTAAAGGACTCTGGATTCTTCATCGCCTTCATCTGCTGCTACAATTGATGCCACACCGGACGCAGTATTGAATCCACTGGTATATGGCACGCCTGCCCCGGTCGCAGGCAGATACAGTTTCGTATGAACAAGCCCTGCCAAAAGCGGTGTGGTAAGACCTGCATTCTGCCTGAGTTCCGGTATTCTGCGTATTTTTTCAGATGAATAATAAATCGTTTCTTTTAAGCAATTTTTCTAAACGTTTTTTGATTCGACCACATTGGGGTCAGACCCCAATGTGGTCCCTTCCAATACGGTGAATTTTTTATATCATGTTTTTCATCCGTTGGATCTCCCATAAAAATTACAGATGCACTTGTTTCCTCTTGCTGGATATACTTATTTTACATTTTATCAGCTATTGAATTATATGTATCAACAACTATTCCTTCCAAAACAGTAATATATTCCTTTACAGCCATAAGATACACATTTTTATTTGTTTTGAGCAGTCTTTCTATTTTATCTGGATCCGCATGTAGATATAAACCATACATCACATCCTCTATAGCTTTATAAAGATTAAGACTCGTCCCGTCAGACAAAATCACTTCCATATAATAATTATTAAGCTTCTCAAACTTTTCTCTAAGAATATTAATATTTTCTCCCACTTCTGGATACATCTTATCAATGGCATCAAATACATTACTCAAATATACATCTTCCCTATTATAATCATATTTCCTAAGAATCATTAATTTAGTTTGTAACATAACATAAAAAGCTTCTGTATTTTCTTCACTCACTTCCTGATTCTTATAAAAATCATAAAATCTGATATATTCTTGTACAGTGTATTCAAATCTCTTCAAAATCTGTTCTTCATCTATTTTCTTTACGCTGTTATTCTTCCCCATCCGTGCTTTCCTCTTCTTTAATAGCCCAGCTTTCATCTAAGAAATTAGGTATATCTTCTGGTTTTACAGCTTCATATCCTATTCCAAACATATTATCAGCACTTAAATGACCAAATCTAGGAAGTCCATTTGCTTCCTGACTTAATTTTTCAATCATCTTATTATTCTTTATTTCCTCTTCTATTTTCTTAGAAAAATAGACATTTTCTGTATGCTTAAAAATCAAATAATTTATATATTGTAATACTTTTTCTTGTGAAGAAGAATTTATTTGGTGTCGTAACTGCCTATAAAGCTTATCTCTTTTATGATAAAATGCCAATACAACACTCTCATCTTCTAATGGAAACACTGCTATATGCATATATTGCATTCTGACAGATTCATCAAAATTATATATTTCATTGAGTATATTTCCTTCCATATCATATGGTAATACAATAGCACTTTGAGTTGCTATTGGCACTTTATATGGTAGGACTTTCCAAAACAAAATCTGATATCCACCTACTTTATTATTCTTCGCTATATCTTGATGAAATAAGACTTCCTCTTCATATTCTTTTTGGTCTAAAGTTTTTATTTTAGATAAATCATCCGGATTCTCATACATTCCCAATTCTCGCTGTAATACTGGAATCAATTCTTGTTCATTTGCACGCTTACTTAACTGCAACAGCATATTTTTTACTGCAATTTCTGCAAGAAATTTATCTGTTGGCGGGTGTATTATATTATCTGGATTTTCATAATCCTGAAAGAATTTCGCATCACATTCCCTACAAATATAATTAAATGTGCCAGATTTATTTACACCTCCATCCAAATCTACTACTCCTATATCAAATCCCATTGCCAATGATGCATGTAAAACTTTTCCCCTATCTGCAATCGGACGTAAACACATTTGTGGAACAGAATGAGAATTACAAAAACTGCTTTGTTCTTTTCCACACAATATACATTTTGGGGGTTTTGCTTTTTTTCGTGCTTCAGAAAGCATTTTATTCACTTTTTTTCTAACTTCTATAATATCTGTACCTTCTGGAATATTATCAAATAAACTCATAATTACCACCCTAATATTCTACATTCCTTAAGTTTCTATAAGTTGATGGTAACATAGACAAATTAATTCATCAATAGAATTTCAGAACTATTAACTCTAACAATATCGTATTTTTATTTGATATAACATTTAATCTGTATTTTTCAAACTAAAAACAACCATTTTCTGTTCTTCCAGGTACTCCCCTTTAAAAGAATACGTCTTTTCCGGATTTAATCCCCATCCGATGAGTGTCTCGTACACGAATTGCTTACTGTGTATCTTAAAACTTCTATGTAATTCCAGAAATCCATCAGGTACACAGACAGACATAGTATCCTTGCCATCACAAGCTATTACTGCAAGTGATTTTTCTTTCATATTCCTGAGCAGACATATATGCGAAGGATTTCCCAGTGCTGCAATTACACCCACACCGATGTTAATGGAATCCCATTTGCCCTGTAATGCCAAGGTTGGTACTGGTATTTTCTTCGTTATTTCCATTATCATCGACTCCTTCTTCTATATTTACATTGCTTTGTGGTTGATTTTCTATACGATAATCAGGCACAGTTGCTCCCATAGATGCTTCTGTACCTTCCATATGATTTTCTATTGACTTTTCTTCTTGATCTGGTTGCTGCTCTTTATTATAGTTTCCGAAATCTTCAAAAAGATTTAACTGCCGATATTGTTCATATTCTGTATATGACCGTCCAATACGGTTTTTATAGGCATCTGGATAATATTTAACCTGACGTTTTTTTGTTTCTCCTGTAACCGGATCAACAAATTCTTCTTTCTTTGGTGCAAACATGATTGCTTCTTCCATTTCAAAGACAAGGATCAGTCCACGATCAGAAGCTGCTACACGACCAAGCACTTTATATCTGCACTCACGGTTCCACCCCATTAAATGATATAGATTTTCTACAAAATCTACGGATGTGATATTCCTATTCACCCATTTGCCCTGTTTGTCGACTCTGGCCCATTCTACAGATGCACTTTCTTCCTCTGCACAAGGTACAACAGCCAGCCTCTTTTTTTCCGTATTTACGACTGTAAGAACATGTTTTACTCCCTCAAATAACCGGATTGCTGCCATATTAAAGGTCAGCTGTCCATATTTAATACTTACTGCTGGTTTCTTCAGCATGGAAAACTGTGTTCTTGGTGGCAGTTCATATCCTTCAAAGCTCTCATATTGTAGTTCCTCATTCTTTTCCATACGGGAACGTACAAGTTCTTGTATCAGTTCAAACTCTCTTGCTGTAAAACTTTGTCCTTCCTGATTATTTGGTCTGTTATCTGTGGTTTCTCCCATATTCTCACCCCTTACATGGTCATCAGAAGTTCTTCTAATTCATTCACGATTTCCTGCCTGGACGGTATATGTCCTATGACTGGATTTTCTACTACAACTCCTGTTTCTTCTATATCTTCTTCTGTTATAGCATTAATCATGCTGTCCCTCTGTTCCCGGATAAAATAATTAATGCCTATCCTTCGTTTCATCCATTCTTCCGGATAAGCACATACAATAGCATTGTTTTCTGGCTTATTTTCCTGCCCTGTATCTGTTTTGTACTTTACAAATCCAAAAGGCTGGTTACTTTCTTTTTCTACATCGGGATGATTTTTATACTTTTTACCAACAATAATCTGTGGTTCATCTAGTGAAAACACAAGTATTTTTGACATTCCTCTTTCTTTTGTAATACCACGGAATTTAAAGCTAAATTCTTTTTTCCAATGTAAACTTTCATAAATCGCTGTAGAAAATGCCCTCGACGAAATAGATGAGACAAGCTTTCCATCTTCTTTTTCCCATTCAATACAGTTTGGGTTATCTGGTGTTGTCTGCCGGATAATAATTGTCTGGATAATTGGATGATACAATATCTCCACCCATCTGCAATAATTCAGTTTTTCATGGCAAGCCTTACTGAATTTTATCCTTCTTCTACCCACAGTCAATGCAGGAAGGCTCTTATTTAGAAAATAAATTCCATGTGGAACCTGATACCCGGATAATGCCATGGAAACAACTTTTCCCTGTTCCTCTCCTGACCATATCCGAATCTTATGATTCAGTTCTTCTAATTCTTCCTCTTCATATACTTCCTAGCAAATCTCCAGTAAAGCACTGCCATCTATTCCGCCCCAGCCTGGACAGATAGAAACAAAACCTTTTAAATTTCCTTTGTGGATCACCGAAAAATCCGGAACACCCTCTGTCATTTTTCTGGAACTTTTCTTTACCATCTGTGCAGCCAGAGCAATTTCCCGTGATACGATTGGCTCATGATGATCTTCTTCATAAGCGGATACCCTGTCATGTTCATTTTTCTTTGATTTATGCTCAACATAATCAATAACTATGGTTTTTCTGGCTTCCAGATCTCCCCACCGACGCTCGTTTGACATAATATTCATGACCATAGAAGTATTCCAGTCGGTTCTTCCTCTGAGTGTAGGACGTTCCCGTTCTGTCAGGATCTCTGCTATTTCATCACAATCATAACCGCCTATGTATGCAAGAAAAATAAAACGGACTGTTTTCGCTTCTTCCGGCTGAATGATCAGTTCTCCCTCTTTCGTGTGGCGGTATCCTAACAGATCAAGCACTGGATATTGTCCTGTACATATCCTCTGGTCATAAGAAAGTATCATTCTCCTGCTTTTATTTGCTGATTCCCAGTCAGCAAGCATCGCATGGATAGAGAGGTTCTGTTTACAATCCGGATCAAGAGTATATATATTTTCTGTCTCAAAGAATACTCCTACTGGATGGGATGGATTCATACTTTTTAGCTGACGTACTAATGTCATACAATCAGACATATTTCTTGCAAACCTTGATACACTGGAACAGAGAATCAGATCAATTTTCTTCTGAGCCGCATCTTCAATCATTCTTTTAAATTCTGTTCGATGTTGAGTAGATGTGCCTGACTTTCCCTCATCACTATATATCTCATGCAAAGTCCAGTTTGGTGTATCTCCAACTTTTTTCGTATAATATCTTGTCTGATTTTCTATAGAAGAAACCTGATTTGTACTTTTGGTACTTACACGGGCATATACTCCGACTTGTTTATGTCCTGTATCGGATATGGTTGGCTTTGGTTTTGCTTCCCGAATCACACCATTTCCAGAACGTGTTTTTCTAACACGGTTTCGGATTTTCTCCCTTTGCTCTTCAATTTCATTATGTCTTTTTTCCCAGTCACCTATATCTGAAGAATCTGTAGAAGAAATAACGTTTCCTTCGGTATCTATGATTTCACAATCCTCGATTTTCTCTGTATCTACTTCCTCGGATTCCTCTACTCCATAAATATCTTCAACAGCCAACTTCTCTTTCAATCTCCTGCTTACAGTTCCTGTATTCCCTGCAGTATCTTTTCCTTCCATTTTTTATACTTTGCTTCATCCAGTTTCACATAATCATCTGCCATTTTTTCTAATGCTTCTTTCTGCTGCTCTGGATTCATGATCGTATTAATATGATATTTCTCATCTTCAGTTACCAATTCTATAAGCCCTGGCATTTCTGAAAGAAATTTGAGCAGATAGCAAAATTCTTCACTGTTTGCCGCCAAATACGCTTTCGTCTGGGCAGCAATACAATCAACTTCTTCATTCCGGCAGGCTTTTAGCAGATGGAGCATCTGTGGTCTTTTATATATTAACTTTTGTCCGGTAATATCTACATATACGCCTTGTAATATCCATCCCGGAATCTTATCGCATTTTTCTTTATAATATCTCTTATGATAGCTAAGAGCTACTTCCTTATTTTTTTCCCATAGCTTTGCTAATTTTACATAACCAGCTACTCTATAATTAAAACTCATTCCTCATCAACTTCTTCCTCTGGTTCAGACATATGCCAATACCATATTCCCTGTTTTCTGTATGCTTCTATGCCTATTTCTTTTTGCACAGTTCTTATTGTTCTTTCCTTAATTCCAATCCTATCCATTCGCCGTATAATCTCTGCACTTGGTACATCTTCTACCGATAACATGATCCTCAGATACTCGGATGCTTTTTCTTTCTTGGTTGCTTTCTTTGAACATACAACTGCTTCTGCTCTTTTATCAATATTACATTTTCCTATCCATTGAAATCCTTTATCTGGATTCATAACAAATCCTACGGCATTGCTCTCTGGTGCGAGATTAGATTTTACCTGATACATATAACGTATCTCTGGATTCTTTTCATCTCTTGAGATCATAAGAACACTTCTGCAGATTGCTGCTATATCTATGCTTCCTAATCCCCGGTACAGTCTTTTTCCTCCAGAAGATTTTGTCATATGTCCGATCATCACCACCGCACATTTATGTTTTTCTGCAACTTTCCCAAGTTTACGCATAATGGAACGGACATGGCTTGCATTCTGCATATCCGCATTAGAAGGCATGAACGCCTGAAGTGGATCTAACACAAGAAGCTTTGCTTGAAAACTCCGAATCGTTTTTTCCAGACGGTCATCTATAAATGTCAATCCCATATCTGCATCATCTATAAATGCAACCCTGTCACAATCTGCTCCTGCTTCTTCTAGCCGGGGTTTTATCGTATCCCCCACATTATCTTCTGCACCTTGATATATGACATTTCCGATTTGTTCCAGCTTTTTTCCATCTGGAAGAAGCCCTCCTCTGGTGAGAGCTGATGCAATATTTATCATAAAAGTAGATTTTCCATCACCCGGATCACCTTGTAATAAGGTAAGTTTTCCATATGGAATATACGGATACCATAACCATTCCACTTCCTGCTTCTCTACAGTAGAATATATCTTATAGTCCTCTTTATTTTCCATCATGCACCTACCTTGTCATCCTCTTCTCACATATCTTCTAATTTCTTATTTTTCTCACTCATGCTTTCCACTAGATCAGCTATCATTGTGTATTCTGCCCTTGTAAGCCCTGATACATCCAACGTTCTATTTGACACCTGAAATCCCAAAAGATAATCTGTACTCACATGATATAAAACAGCTAATCTGATCAGAATATCATACGATGGCTGTCTGCTATCATTTTCATAGGCACTGATCTGCCTTTTATTTACACCTATTATATCTGCAACCTGTCCCTGTTTCAGTTTTCTCTCCTGACGTAGCTGCTTCAATCTGTATCCTAAAGAATCTATCATGTGCGTCGCACCTTCCTATGCGCCATGACTTACTGCACGTAACACAAATTTCTTTTCCTTTATATTATCATTTATAGGTCGGCATTTGGCAGATTCCATTCGCCTTTTCGCAGACCTTTCCCGCTTCATCCGCATGTCCTCGACTAGAAACAGTCCCCTGTTTTGCAGCCTTGCAACCTTGCAGCCTTGGAATATATTTTCGTCCAAAACATTGATAAAATGGTACTTTTCAGAGATTTTTATTTTCCTTTTCACTAAAATTCATCTCCTTTTCTTTGCAGCCTTACCTTGAATTTTGCAGCCTTACTCATGATTTTGCAGTCTTACAAAATCACGACTTTTTTCACTTCGTTGCATTATGGTGACTATGTTCACCATATTATTTCATAATTTCAAATTTTATAATGTAGGCAACCTATTCCTCAATTCCTAGAAAGGTAATTTTGTATATGATTGACTACACACCTCTATGGAATACCATGAAAGAAAAAGATATTTCCCAATATGACCTTCTAAATCATGGTATTGATAAACGTACCCTGCAACGCTTACGAACAGATCAGAATATTACAGCTCTGACTATTGAAAAACTCTGCCAGATACTTCACTGTACACCAAATGATATTATACGATTTATTTCAGAAGAAGAAAAATAATACCGCTGAAACACGAAAGATTCTTCCTGTTCAGCGGTATTTTTATACATCTATATTAAACATTAAGATTTTATTTTAGGTAATTTCCATCATATGGTCTATCCATCATTTTTTCTACCATATCACATATAATTTCTGCATCTAATTGAACATTTTCAATACTCTGTAAATAATAATCAATATTCTCTGGTGTTATATTAGTAGCCCTTTTACTTAGCCCCATACATGCAATAAATATCCCTTCATTAGTGCAATCATATATATCCTTTTCATTTTTTCTATTATACTTCATATCGAAAGCATTTAGAAATTTACTAAATGTGGCATCTCCTAAAAATGTATTTACTTTGTGAAAATATATATATAGAAGATATTCTTTAAAATATTGCCTTTGTGTAACTTTATCTTCATTGAACATTCTTTCTATTCCCTTAAAAAACATTCTAGAATACAAAATTTCAAATATTTTTCTTCTATACTTGTAATTATATCCTCTTTTAATACCTAGTGAACGAACCAATTGCATCGGAATAGTCGAATACCCCCTAGATTCATCAAAAATATTTTTTATAAAACGATTTCCATTCACTAAAACATATATGACTTTCTTTCCTCCTCGTTGAGAAGCAATCTTACCTTTTATTAAAGATATTATATATTTTACTGAAAAAAATGAATATGCCTCTCTTTCAAAATATCTTTTATCTTCAATAGAAACTAATATATTACATGCTTCATATAATTTATCATTAAATTCAATCTTATTTATCGGAAAATATGTAAACACACGGTACATTTCCCCAAATGTATGTATGACATACTTTTGTTGTAACATAGCTGTTAATGTCCACACTATAAATAGAAACGATAATGTCCTAAAAATTATGTTTTGTTTATCAAAAGTTTCTGGTAATTTTATTTTTAACAGCAAAAGTGCTAAACATATTCCACCAAAAGAATATTGAAAAATTGATATATATATGAAATCCACTGCTTTATATATCGGATTTACTAAAATTTTAAACTTCATCTCATCGGATGTAAAAATTTCAAAAAAGCAGAATAAAGACACTATCAAAAGTAATAATGCCATTTTTATTCCTACTATATTTAAAACCGCTAATGCATAAACGCTAATATAAATAATTGCCATTCTTTGGTATTCTTTCAAATCAGAGTAATTATAAATAGCAATCATAGCAAAGAAAAAAATAAAAATAATATTTTTATTAAATAAAGTTTCCATTTTATTTAGTATAACAATTCCCTTCTAAAATATAATTGTATTCTACCAAAATATTATACTACATTGTCAATCAATTCTCAAATACGTTGTATTTCTATTTTTATACGAAAACAAAATGGATGGCATCATTTAACATGTATCTTTTTCATTAAACAACTAAATATTTACTCATGAATTTCTAGTGGCAAACCATCTGGATCATGGAAAAATGTCATTTTCTTTCCGGTATAATCATCCAAGCGTATCCGCTCTGTTGCTATTCCTTTTGCATTAAGTTCTTTAGCTGTATCATCAACACTTTTAACCTTAAATGCCAGATGCCTCAAGCCAAGTGCTTCCGGATAATTCACACGGGCCGGAGCATCCTTTATAAGCAAGGAATCATTGATGCATTTTCTATTTTACGAGAAACTCTTTAATATATCCATGTTAATCTAATCACGTGCAGGCAATAAAGCATGGAATTTATCTCTGCTTTCCCATTTTCTTCTCTATTGCTTCCGGCACTCTAATCAAGCCAAATCGCCATAGTATCGGATAAATGTATGAAACTCCTCTAATGTCTCCAAGTGCTTTCGGTTTCTTCACTTCTTCTAAAACCCTCTTACTATTTTCAAATGCCAGCACCACACTACTCCAGGCAAGGCTCTTACTTTTCTCTCTCCGGTCTATCAACAGCTCTCTGTTATACTCTCCGTTTTTACCAACTTTTAATTTATATCGGAACGGTAATCCTGTTGCCGTTTTAAATGGATAATCCTGAAAAGCAATAACAGCCTGCCACAGATTTTCTTCTGATGGCATTTCCCGTAAAATCCGAACCTGCTCTCGTCGAATCTTATATGTCCGGCATCGCTCCGCATTTAGACTTATCTCTGCTGCATTATAAATTCCCTTTGTGTAGGGCAGATAGGAATGAACCGATGCTCTGGAAAGACCTGTGAGTTCCATAATCTCCGAAATCTTTTTTCCTGACTGATGCAGATCATTGATTTCTGTACATATATCTGATGTGAATACATCTACAGTAATAAGTAGCTTACGAAGTTTAAGCAGACTAATATTTAACTCATCTGCCAGTGATCTTAAAGAATCTGCTTCTTCATAGGCAGCCCTTAATTCTTGAAGAAAATTGTTAAATTGAAGTTCTGGATTATATTCTGGTTTCTTTCTTGGTCTTCCTGCCATCTTATAACTCCTATTTTCATGTGAATCCAATCGTCTTGGGGCTAAAACAGAGGATTCCTTGCTATCCCACGATGCTCTGATAGCTGTCCTCTGTTTCTTATTTCATTTCTTTCGCTTTCTGGAATATCCCAAATAATAGATGACACCGCCTACTGCTCCACCAAGTGTATTATAAGTCAGATCTGATATTTGAAACGTTCCAAGATGGAATAATAGCTGAGTAAATTCTATCAGAAAAGAAAATACTGCTACAACTTTTGTGGCTTCCCAAACGGTTTTTCCAAATCTAATATTCTCAGATTCATCAAGTAATTCTTTTTGAAATGCCCACAATAGTAAAATAGAAAATGGAACAAATAACATAAAATTCTCTATAGATTCTGTTGTAAACTGTCCATCTTCATATAATCCCCATCCTCCAAAAAGCTTTCCAAGCGGATCAAACCATATCTCACGATTTAAAACTGTTCGGAGTAATATCATCGCTGTATAAAAAGCTAATAAGAATGTCCGGCGAAAATTTGAAGAACTTCTAAATGCTCTCCACCACGTTCCAAACATATTTCGGATAAAATTATTCTTTTTCCACCCATGCTCCTTACCATATAAATATAAGAACATTGTTAAAAAGGCAAGGAGAACGGCAGCCCAGAATGGCTGATAAAGTGCTGATAATACATTATATGCTATTTTATTAAATATTTCGATTATCCTACTTCCCATTGTTCTCCTTCACTGCTTATTTCAAATCTTCAAACAAATTTTTCTGATATACACCATCTTCTATCAATTTAGCAAATGATTTCACTACATAGTCTTTATCCTCTTTATAGGTTACTCCGAACCATTTGTCATTCGTATCTAACACTTTTACAGAAACTTTACCTGCCTGAAGAAGTTCATCTATGTAGATTGGCAGTAAATACTCTGCTTTCAGAATATCTTTGTCTCCCATGTTGGCAAAGAACCCTTTAAATCCATCTTCTAAAGTCTGCATAAACTCCGGTGTAAGTCCCCACATATTCATGGATGCGTAGGATTCCGCATTAATTGAAGTGAACTGTCCATCGTTGTCTACTGCCGCACCCTCTGGAGTCTTAACAATATTGGAAGTTTCATGAACTGCTGTGAGATAGCCTTCCTCATTTGTCTCGCAGATACCTCTGGTAACGGCACCATTTTCACTTAAAGTATTCTTCAAAATGAAACCTGCCATGCAGAACTGATTGGCTTTTTCCGGTGTATAGTCTACAAGAAAATCGTGAAGCTTAACAAATGCTTCTTTTCCATAGTAGTCATCTGCATTGATAACTGCAAATGGCTCATGCAAAACTTCTTTGCAGGCAAGAACAGCCTGTCCTGTTCCCCAAGGTTTGGTACGTCCTGTAGGAAGCTCCACACCTTCTGGAAGTTCGCTTAATTCCTGGTATGCGTAGGCAATCTCCACATCAAGATTGTTGCAAATCTTTTCGATGCGGTCACCGATTGCTTCTTTAAATGCGTCCTTAATATCTTTACGGATAATAAAAACAATTTTGTTGAAGCCTGCCTCAATTGCATCATGGATAGAATAATCCATGATGATTTCTCCATTTAAGCCAACTGGAGCAAGTTGTTTAATCCCGCCACCGAATCGGGAACCGATACCGGCAGCCATGATTACTAATGCAATATTCATATTTTCATCTCCCACCTAAACACTTCACTAATATTAATACTTTTTCATACACAGTATGTTTTTTCTAAGACTCTTATTATCTCACTATAATAAATCCCTTTTCGATATATCCAATTTACTAAACAATACATCTCTTATACAAATAAATGTATAAGAATATAAAACTTAATTATATCACAATATAATAAATCAAATATATTTATTATTAGCAACATCTATCGAGCTGTAATATTAACACTCTTTCCCCATAATATATCAATTTCTTTTGTAATATCTGTATCCATACCACTTGAAGGAAAAAATGTTATTTCTCCAAAATATACTTTTCCATTAATTTCGTATAAATCAATTCTGGATATTATATATGGCTCTGCTAATTTTTCTGCTATATTCCACATTTCATCAATACATTTTGGTTTAGGTAACGTAAAATCCTTAGATCGGTTAATATCCACCTTGTTGTATGGCAAAAATTTCCAATCTCGATCAAAAAAGTAATAATCCGCATGGCCACTTCTTCTATTATTACATACCATTATGTTTTGTGGTGTACCATTAAAGCATATAATTTTATAATCAGCTGGTAATCCTCCCGATCCATCATCCATATATTTTTCACACACAATTCTCGGTTTAACATTTTTATAAGGATACTCTCTACCTAGCATATAATAATCTTTTTTCAATAAACGTTTCAATTTTTTTATTGCTGCTTTTTCATCAAATTTCGTTTTATCTTTACAAACAATAACTCCTCCTGAATTATGTGTGCATTTTAATACAAATTGCATCGGAAGTTTAGAAAAATCGATTTCTTCTGGAGACTCCCATACCCCTATAAGAGGAATCAAGTATTCTTCTCCTAGTTTATTTTTTATATACTCCCTAACCTCATATTTATCTACTAACTTTGAATATTCTGGATGAATATTATTTAATTTTAACCACTGCATTTTTTCATTAAATGTCTGTGGATTTTCTAAATCTAATTTATATCCCAACTTAACTTTGAACATAAATTTTAGGTAACTTTTATCATTCATCCAATTAAACCAACCATGCATATTCATTCGACCAATCACTAAATCTGGTTGATTTATTACTTTTTTTATTTTATTTAACATACAAAATCACCTTTCACTTTATTCCCACAATCGTCTCTCCGATTTTAAAATGTGCTATTATTTCCGACAATAACGTACTTGTTAGCAAAACTAGCATAAATACTACACACAATACCGCCAATGATGGTATTCTTAATCCATCAATAATATTTACAATTAAATAAATTATTTGCTGATGAAGTAAATAAATTGACATACTATATTTTTTAATTTTTAAATATGATTTGGTTTCATAATTGTGCTTCATACATATATAATATCCTATACTAAAAAAAGCACTTACTCCTAAAAAACTTATTAATGGAGATAAACATTTTTCAATATTATTTAAATTAGGACAAAAATAAAATATTATGTTAGCCAAAAAACTTCCAAACAAACACAAACTTATTTTAGATTTATTTAAAAATTTCCAATTTTCTTTTCTCCAACACATTCCAATAAAAAAGAAAAACATAAATTTCATTGTGTTTCCTATCTGTAATATATTGAATACAGCACTATATGAAATAAGATATCTTGCCACTACACTTAAAATATATAATAATATTAATATATTTTTTTCTTTTCCAACCATCATTAAATCAGATAAAAAATAGAATATAATAAATATCTCAAACAGCATTAATAGAAACCATAATTGTGCTGGCGAAATCCCCAAAATAAATTTTTTCAAGAATTCATTTTGGGTTAATCCAAATTCAAAATAATAAAAGGGAATACACCAGCAAATCATAACTATAATATATGGAACCAATAGCTGTTTTGCTCTTCTAACTATATCTCTATATTTTTGCCTATATCTTCCCCTCTCATACCTTAAATAATAAAAAATATATCCTGATGCAAATACAAAACCATATACATGAAATGAGTTTAAAAATTTTCCAAGTATACTAATAAATACATAAAACATACTGCTACATTCAAAATGTATAGGAGACCATCCATCTTGCCATATGCAGCTACAATGATATAAAACAACACTATTCATCATGCAAACTTTAAAAAAATCTATAGTTTTCAATTTTATATCGCTATTTTTAGATTCTTCCATTCTATTATCCCCTATACTTTTGAATCAAATATTTTTTCTTTTCTTCGACTGACATACCATCCAACCATTCCAATTTGTCCTTACATCTTTCATAATAATCATCTATAGAACACACTACTCTTCCAGGAATTCCAACCACGACTGATTTTTCAGGAATATTTCCTTTCACAATTGCCCCTGCCCCAATTATACAATCATTTCCAATTATAGTATTCGGCATGATATATGCTCCCATGCCAATATAAACATTATCTCCAATTGTGATTGAACCAATTTTATCCATCATTTTCCCTTCAAATCTATTAAGAGAATTTAAAACTTTAATAGCACCATCATGTGTAATTAAATTTATATTAGCAGCAAACAAACAATTTTGTCCAACTTTAATTAAATATGGCTCCGATCCAAAAGCAGTTGTTGTGCAATTTAACCTTGTTCCTTCTCCAATCACAGCACCCTTGTCTCTTAAATAATTTACTTTTTTTTCATGGCTCGGACGAATATGATCTATATAATATCTTTTTAATTTATTAAAAAACTTCATTTTACCTTTCTCCTAACAATATTTCTTACTGTATTAAACAACAATTCTCTTTCTTCTTTAAATATACACAAAAATGCAAAATATAAAAATACACAACAAATAATACTAAAAAAACTCCATATAATATTTTCACTTACTTTTTGAAAGAGAATTGACACTACTGCCATTCCCAATGTTGCAATTATATAACGATACATATTTTCAATCATCTTTATTGGGGAAATTTTTACAGCTATCCACAAAATTACTAAATCAACAAAAATAGCTTGAAATCTTACCAATGATCTTGCAACATATAAAGTGGCATATCCTTTTTGAGCACTATATATTAATAAGGGAATCAAAACTATAAGATGAAGTCCCTGTGACAATACAGACAGCTTAGGTTTTCCTAATGCTCTGTACACTTCACTACTATAATATCCAAATACAATAGTCAATCCACTCATCAATGCCCATAATCCAATAAAGTCTATTGCCTCATTCCATTGATTTCCTAATAAAATATATGTAACTAGTTTTCTATAAAGAAAAATTCCAACACTCATTGGTAAAACAAACAGTGCAATTATTTTTTGAAATTTATAAAACATATTTACAAATTCTTCTCTGTTGTTTTGCAATCTTGACAAGCCTGCAAAAAGAACTGGTAAAGTTGAACTGGTTATTAAGTTCATAATCTGGTTTACTGTTGTCATAGATGTTTTATATATACCAACATAATAAGCCGTCAAATATTGTCCTACTATAAATGTTCCAATATATGCTGTTAACCAGATAAAAAATTGCTCTATCAACGTCCAAAAACTAAAAGAAAGCATTTCTTTCAACAAATTAAACGAAAAATAGAATTTGGGTTTCCATTCAGAGGAAAATGTTAATACCATAGCATTTACAATATTAACTACTACTGTTCCAATGATTAATGCCCAATAGCTTCTCATAATAAAAGCTAAGGGTACTGTCACAAAAACAGGCACTAATACTGTTGAAATTCTGGCTTTAAAAATAACCTTAAAATTAAATTTTCTTTTTAAATATCCACTTTGAAGAGATGAAAAAGACGTTACCGGTAAAATTACACAAGCAATTGAAAGTACATTTCCCAAACCAGGATTACCAACTAATTTTGCTAATGGATTTCTAAAAATAAATATTAATCCCCATAAAACAACAGATAGCACAAAGTTTGACCAAAATGCAACATTCAGTCCTTTTTCTAATTCTTTTTCATTCTTAAACTCATGCTGAATTATATATTTTTGAAAACCAGCATCCGTAAACATATCTGCAAAACTAATAATAATATTTATTGTAGCCACCACTCCAAAAGCTTCTGGAGATAATAATCTAGCTAAAAACATATTCGATATCGGTTGTATTAATTTTGCAAAAATTTCTGCTAAACCTGACCATTTTACAGAAGATGCCATTTTTTGATTCACTGTTTTATTATCCATAATAACTTCCTTTTTTACAAATCTGCGAACATTCTCTGCTTCTTTCTATACAATTTTTTTTCATCCACTGCAATGCACAATAACAATTTACCGTTAAAATCTGAATAAACTCATCATCATAATCTACCATTCCATAATCCATAATCAATCTTATGCCTATGAAAGTGACTAAAAATGCTGTTATTTTTCGATCGTATGATACATATTTATTCCAATTTCTCATTAAATCAATTATCATAGAAAACAATACCGCATAATGCAATACAAATCCTATTATTCCCGTATCAGCAAGTATTTCTACATAATTGTTGTGTGCATAAGTTTCTGCCCAACCAGAATAATTATAAAAATAATGATATGAAAAATTTCCGAATCCCACTCCGATAATAGGATGTTTACGAAATAATTCTAATCCAATCTGTACCATATCGGCTCTAGTAGTCACGCTTGCATCTGCAACAATTGAACTATCGAATATACCAAATAGACCAATCAATCTAAATCCAACCATTTTATATAAAAAAGGAATATTAAAAACTGCCCATATAGCTCCAAATACTACCAATAATAGCATAGGTACAATAATCAAAATAGATTTCTTTCTTGGTTTGTACAATAACCAATATATCATTGGTCCACAAACTAATACTATAAAAGCTTTCCTAGACTTTGTAAAAATAACAATAACAGCCAATATAAAAATCATTATCATACTAATTTTTTTATTAGCTTTTTCTTCTGTCAAATAATATATCCATAAAATAATTGAAAAAGCACATATTAACCCCATCCAATTTGCTTGAAAGCCAATAGATGGTCCTATTCTATCGGCTGCAGAACTGGCATTAGTTGAAACTTGCATGGCTGCTTTCCAAACAGATGCTGGTGTCATTAAAAAAAGAAAAACTACTAATATAACACTAGAAACTCTAAAAGCTTTCCATACATCTTCTATTTTATATCCATTATCTAAATAATCATTCAACAGAATACTTATTACTGTTAATTGGAGTAAAGGTTTTAGTGCTTTTACTCCATCTTGTACACTTGATGACCATATTAATGATAGCATGGCAAATACTGCAAATAACGCAGACATTTTAACATAACTGTTAAAACATATTTTCATTCCTTTTGTTGAAATTCTGTTAGCACAACACAAAAGAAATAATAATTGTGCAGCATACATCAATGGTGTGATTTTTCTCAATGAACAAAATCCAATTATAAGAAATAAAACTGATAGAGAAAATAAACTCTTTTTATTACTAATTCTAATCATTGTTTCTTCATCCTTCTTAATTTATTTTTATAAATTATTTATAATCTCCATCCAACTATTACATACAGATTTCGTCGATATCTGATTTCTTATTTTTATTGCATTTGTAGAAATATGCTCTGCATACTGTGTATCTTCACAAATCTTACACATTGCTTTAAATAAAGCTTCTTCATCATTCATTGGAATAAGTATCCCATTATCATCTGATCTTACAAACATTTTTGAACCACCTATTGGACAGTTTGTAACAATAGTCGGAATTCCCATACCTAATGCTTCAAGCATAGAGTTAGAAATCCCTTCATGATTTGAAGTAGATATATACATACTTGCTTTACGAATTTCTTCTATTAAATTAGCTGAAAATCCTGGAAGTTCTACTATTTTATTTATATTGAGTTTTGTAATTAAGTTCTCATACTCTTTTCTTAATTTCCCCTCACCATAAATAATTAGTTTATACTCTGGATGAATTTTGCTAAATCTTACAAAAGCTTTTATAAGCATTGGAAAATTCTTTTCTTCAGAAAAGCGACCAGCTGCAACAATTTTTTTCTCTCTTTCACCATTCCAAGGATTAGGCATATTAACTGTATCTAGTGGATTAGAAATTATTGAACTTTTATTTTGAATTTTCTTATTGTAATATGATTGTGCATCTATCGTTTGAAATACCATCCAATCTGCTAATCCATACAATCCACATCTTCTCATCAAAAAACTTCCAATCTTATCCTTCCATGGTAACTTACTCAGTTTCGCATATGGATCGGCTCTTTCAGACATAATTATTTTTTTCCCAACTCCAATATTAGCAAGCAACGTATATAATGATATTATCGGTAAAAATGGAATTACTACTTCTACATTTGTTCTCTTTAATACCTTATGTAACTTCACTATTCTTGTAAATGTCGCAAATTTTCCATTGTCCTTAAATTGAACAATCTTCACTTTGTCCGATACTGAATATATGATTTTTTTATCTCTTAATACTATGAGTGTAACATCTGCCCCAATTTCTGCACATCCTGAAGCCAATATTGACATTACCTTTTCAGCTCCACCATCTGATAATGATCCTGTCACAAACATAATTTTTTTATTTTTCATTTTTTGTCTCCCAAGTTTTAATCATTTTGGAGATATAAACTGTAAAATTTCTTTTGTATTTTCTCCAAATGCACCTTTTCCATTAGCCATTTGTGGAAACCAAATACTTTGTCCTCGTGTATTAGCTTCTATTAATACAATCATTTTACACTCATCAACCGTTATATCCCAAGATATAATTCCCAATTGAGGGGTACTTAAATGTAATTTTTCTGTAGTCTTTATGATTTCAGGTACAAAATCTATTACATAATTTTTAAATTCAATCTGTGTATCGGGATGTTTTTCATACCTATCTCCAAACTCTGTAAAGGCAACGGAATTAAGTTGCCCTGTATCACTAACTCCAATAAACATCCCTCCTGCGTGAGCATTATCCAGATATCCTCCTCCTTGTCCTATTCTAAGTGCAAGAGGCACATGATTAACTTTTCCATTCCACAAATATGTAATAACTCTAAATGTATTTACTGCATTAGGATATAAAGTACTTAATTTCTCATGTTGTTTTATACATTCTTGAACAACAACTATTCCTTTTTCATTTAATATTCTATCTTTTATATTTCTAATACCACATACTTTTTCAACACCTTTACCTGAACTGGTATCTTGAACCGGCTTTATAATTACTTCTGTATCAGCATCCCCCCCGATAATTTTGTACTTGTTGTTTACTGATTAAATTTTTATTTTCATCAAACCATATATTATTGTAAATTGTTAAAAAAGTTTTTGGTGTTCTAACATTTGCAATTCCCTCACAGAATAATGGTAACAACAATTTGTCATCCAATACATACCTGTACTCCGCATCATTCATTTTGGGTTCTAATTTACTTGAAAAAAGATATTCCGGAAAATATTTTTCATCAAATTTTTTTGTAAATGATTGATATAATTTATGCCAATCATATTTTATCTTTTTTCCATAGTTCTTAACAAATAAATCATCTATTTTTTTCTTTTCAAATTCAGTGAGAGAAACTTTTTTGATAAGATTTTGTCTCCTAGAATCAGAAATCTTTTTCTTTTCTCCATGAAACTGACCTATACTATAACTTTTTTCAATCATTCTCGTCATGATTTTTCTAGTGCTATTTAATATTCCCATTATTTCCCCTCCGGTAATTGAATCCAACTTCCAAATTTATAATCCCATTCTTCCGGTTCAAACGGTTTCAATCCACTCCAATGAAAAAATGTAATTTCTCCAAAATAGATTTTTCCGTTTATATTATAAAAATCAATTCTCGCATGTGGTATATCTTTTCCTAGTTTTTCGGCAAGTTCTATCATTTTATCAAAATTTTCAGGTTTTATAATTTTCTTTTTTGCATTTGGATGACCATTTTTAAATGGCAAATGCTCGAAATTACAATCATAAAAATCAAAACAAGTTTCTGATTCGGATCCCCGATCCGTTGCTATAAACATAGCCTTCACTTTCCCATCAAAGGTAAAAAACTTGTAATCTTTCAATTCGTAACCAGACTCATCTACCATATATTTTTCTGCAATAATTTGCGGTTTCACATCTTTATATGGCCATTCTCTAGTATTTAAAAAATAACGCCTTTTCAAGCAATGTTCTATTTGCTTTTTTGCTTTCTCTTTGTCCAGTGTCTCTTTATCCTTGCATATTACCAAACCGCCACTATCATGTGTACATTTCAAAACAAACTGATCTGGCAATTTATCAAAATCAATATCATCAAAATGTTCCCAAACCCCTAATGTAGGAATAATATATTCCTTTCCTATTATTTTTTCTACATATCCTTTTACAGCATACTTATCAACCATTATTGTATATTCTTGTTTTCGGTTATATAGCTTTAACCACTGTAATTTTTCATTGTATGTTTTAGGATTAGTTAAATCTAATTTTTTTTTCATTCTGTTTTTATATAATAACTTTAGATATAATGCATCTGCATTTACTGTATCTGGAAGGATATGTCCTAATGCCAGAATTGAATAATATACTGGATCTTTCATAATTTGTTTAATTTTTCCCATTTTAGTCTTGTCTCCTCATATTTATTGCACAACACTAGAAATATATTTTTCCCATTCAGCAATAACTTTTTTAGCGTTAAAATCTTTAGTTACATCTTCTGCTCTTAATCCCAATTTTGATGCAAACTCTTTATTATTTATAAGCTTATCTATAGCTTCCACCATTTTATCTACATCATTCATAGGAACTAATAAACCATTTTCACCATCATTAATAATAAAGGCAGAGCCGCCTATTGGACAATCCGTTGCAATGCACGACAATCCTAAAGCCATAGCCTCCAATAATGCATTTGGCATCCCTTCAGAGTTAGATGGTAAAACAAATATTTCTGCATCCTGAATATATTTTTGAATGGAATCTTTTCTTCCCATCAATTTAATTTGAGATTCCATATTTTTTTCATTAATTAACTCTTGTAATTCATTTCTTAACGGACCATCTCCATAAATTTCAACTTTATAGTCAATATACTTTGATGCTATTTTTGAAAAAGCATTTATCAACAGTTTCTGATTTTTTTCTTCTGATAATCTACCTACTGTTACAATACGTTTTGTCCGAAGTCCTTGATATGGTTGAATAGAGAAATCCGGATTAAGCGGATTCCTCAAAACTTCACTTTTGCATTTTAATATATTTTTATAATATTCCTTGGCTTGTTCAGTCTGAAAAACGCATCCATCCGCCATAGGGTATGTAAGCTTACGCATAATTTTAAAAATCTTTTTTGTATGATATGGATTTGCTCTCTCAGCAATAATCATTGATACTTTGTATTTTGCCATCTTCTTCGCTAAAAGAGCTACAATGTTAGTTTTTGTCATAAACGATACTGCAACATCTGGTTTCCATCTATCAATATGGCTTTGTATTACTTTTATCGAAGCCAAAATATTTTGATTTTTCACCCCTCCTGAAACAAATTCAACTCTTGGTGATAAAACATAGTCTGACACATTATCTTTCAACGAAAGAAGTCTAACTTCATGCCGTTCAGAAAGTTCATTACATAATGTTGCCATAACACGTTCAGCCCCACCTGATTGCATTCCTGTTATAACAAATAATATTTTCATTGCATTTCACCTCATCATAAATTACAAATATTTTATACTTTTCAAAACCTCCTCTGTATCCTTTCCAAAAAAACTTTTTCCATGTGCCATTTGCGGAAACCACACAGTTTGAGAATGGAGATTTCTTTCAATTAAGACAATATTGTTATTTTCATCTATTGTAAAATCCCAACTAATAAAAGTCATGTTAGGCAAATTTTTGTGTAACTCGATTGCGGCTTGGCGAACCTTATCAATCATAGGTAGCTGATAGTTTTTAAAGACAACATGCGTATCCGGATGCTCATAATATCTATCTTGATATTCTGTATATGCAGTATCTAACAATTTTCCATCATCTGTTACACCAATAAAAACACCTCCCGCATGAGCATTATCAACCAAAGCCCCGCCCCTTCCTATTCTCATTGAAATAGGAGCCGTTTTAATATCATCTTTTAGCATATAAGATACAACTCGTAACGTATTAATTGCTTCGGGATATAATTTTTTAAACTGTTCATGAGGATGAATTCGTTCCTGAACAACAAAATTTCTCCCCATCTTTTTAAATACTAGATTTAACTCGTCCAATAACTCTTTTGAGTTTTTATTCAAATTTAGAACTTGTACCCCTCTGCCGCTGCTTGTATCTATTGTCTGCTTTATAACTACACTTGTATTATTTTCTTTAAGTTTAATAACTTTCTCAACAGCCTGATCATAAGAAATAATATTCCTATTTTCATCAAAAAAATGACCATTTACACATTTTACAAAGGTATATGGGATTCTCACATTAAATTTGGTACCCCCCCCAGAAGATTTTTATCTTCAAACGGTAATACTTTTATTCTGTTGTTAACTTTAGGCTCTATCTTTACTGAATATATATATTCTGGTATATATTTAGCATCAAATTTTCCTGTATAGCTCTGATATAAACGATGCCACCAATATGGAACTTTTTTACCATAATTTTCTTTATAAAATAAATCTATTTCATTTTTTTGTTCTTGTGTCAACTTTACGTTTTTGAATAATTTACGTTTAGACCATATATTTTTCATCTCATGAATAAAAATAAAGCATTGCCAGCACCATGTTAAAAGTTCTAATAAGACTGTTTCTATTTTTTTATATAACCCCATAGCTTTTCCTTCCTATAATATTTCATTATTTTTTTGGAAGATGTATCCAATCCCCAAAAGTTTTGTCCCATTTACTTGGTTCAAATGGCATAAACCCACTAAAATGATAAAATGTTAATTCACCAAAATATAATCTTCCATCAACTTCATAAAAATCCACCCTAACATGTGGAAACCCTTTTGATAAAATCTTAGAAAACTCAATCATTTTGTCAAATGTTTCAGGTTTACGCAACGTATTCTGAGCATGAGGATATTTTTGTTTTATATCCAAATGATTAAACTCAAGATCAAAATAATCAAATTTAACATGGTCTGACGCTCTATCTGATGCAATAAACATCGCTTTAGGTTGACCATCAAAACAGAAAAACTTATAATCTCTTAATTCTCCATCTACATGATCTTCCATATACTTTTCTGCGATAATCCTTGGTTTAACATTTTTATAAGGCCATTCTCTCCCTATATAATAAAAGTTTTGTTTTAATGCTGCCTCGATTTTTTCTTTAGCAGCAACTTTATCTAATTTACTTTTATCTTTTACAATTACCAAACCCTCTGAATCATGTGTGCATTTAAGAACAAATTGATTTGGTAATTTTTCAAAATCAATATCATCAAAATGATTCCACACACCCAAAGTAGGAATAATATAATCCTCACCTATAATAGATGCAATATACTCTTTAACTTCATATTTATCTACAAGCTTTGTATATTCTTCATTTCTATCGTGCAATTTTAACCAGTTCAGTTTTTCATTATAAGTTTCTGGATTTCTTAAATTGCAAAATCTTTTAAAATGAGCAAAATAATACATTTGGATATAAGCTTTATCAGGAACAATACGCATAGCATATTTAATTTTTTTTAATATTTTATTACTTGACATTATTACCTCACCAATTCTCTTGGATAAACTTATCAATCATCTTTACGATTGCCAAAGGGTCTTTATTTTCCCATGGAACAATATCTGCTGTACCATTGTAAATTTTCTTGAAACACTCCCCTAAATCATCTAATTCCAAGTCAGCCATCAACACATATTTATTACTACTAAATGCTTCATTATTTTGAATTTGATGGTCATTAATATGTTCTCCATACTTTTCCAATCTCGTGACTGCTATAACCTTTTTCCCTGCATTAAGAGCTTTCATAATCGACCCCGATGCTCCATGTGTTACAACTATATCCGCTTTTTCGATTAATTCAACGAATTCCTCTGGAGAAACAAATTCTTTAAAGTCATAATTTTTAGGCTTATACGTTGATGTACCTATTTGTGCAAACATTGATTCCGTTAAAGTTCCATCTTCATATAATGCATCCAATCTTTTAAACAATCTGTCAAATGGATAATTTCGTGATCCAACTGTTACAAAAATCATTAGTATAAACATCCTCCATATATTGCTTTTTTATAATATTTTTTTTGAGATTCCCACTGTACAATAAATAAATCAGAATGTTTTTCCATTTTTTTCCCCGCAACAGTCGGCATATTAGCTCTTCCAAAAGTTTCAATAAATATAAACTTTTTATGAAACAACACTGCCAAAAGATAAAATGGATATGCTACCATTGTTCCTGTCGTAATAATAAAATCTGGTCGCTCTTTTATCCAAATAAACAACGTATATATAGCATTCCATAACATTTTAATTGGCATCAATCTATCCTTCAAATCGGTTTGAAGCATGAAATATTTTCCAAGCGGTGCTTCGAACTGTGTTTTTTCTGTCACAAAAAAGCCGGAGTATTTTTTCGCTAAAGGTTGTAGTTTTTGAAGTTGTTCCCAATGTCCCCCAGATGAAGAAACAAAACATAATCTAGGTACTCTATCATGTGTTTTTCCCATAGTTCTCACCTTACTTTAATCTCTCTGAAAAATATCTCTAGTGTAAACTTTAGATTTTACATCATCCAAACATCCATCATAACGGTTAGCAATTATAGCCTGGCTCTGCTTTTTAAATTCGTCTAAATCGTTAACAACTTTACTTCCAAAGAACTTTTCACCATCTTTTAAAGTAGGTTCATAAACAATAACTGTAGCACCTTTCGCTTTAACCCTTTTCATAACCCCCTGAATAGAACTCTGACGGAAGTTATCACTATTGCTCTTCATAGTAAGACGATATACGCCGACTACAACTTCTTTTTCTTTGCTTTCGTCCCAGTCGTCATTCGCTTCATATGTTCCAGCAATCTCTAACACACGATCTGCAATAAAGTCTTTTCTTGTTCGGTTAGATTCAACAATTGCCTCAATAAGATTTTCTGGAACATCTGCATAGTTAGCAAGTAACTGCTTCGTATCCTTTGGTAAGCAGTATCCACCATAACCAAAAGATGGATTATTATAATGTGTTCCAATACGTGGATCAAGGCACACACCGTTAATAATCTGCTGTGTATTTAATCCCTTCATTTCTGCATATGTATCTAATTCATTGAAGTAAGAAACACGAAGGGCAAGATATGTATTCGCAAATAATTTAACAGCTTCTGCTTCTGTAAATCCCATAAACAATGTATCTACATCTTCTTTGATAGCACCTTCCTGAAGAAGTTCTGCAAATGTATGAGCAGCTTTTACCAAACGTGCATTATCAATATCTGTTCCAACGATAATACGGCTTGGATATAAGTTATCATATAACGCCTTACTTTCTCTTAAGAATTCTGGACTGAAGATAATGTTATCACAGTGAAACTTTTCTCTAACGCTTGTTGTATATCCAACTGGAATTGTAGATTTAATAACCATAATTGCTTCTGGATTATATTCAATAACTAATTTGATAACTGCCTCTACTGCAGAAGTATCAAAAAAGTTCTTCTTACTGTCATAATTTGTTGGAGCTGCAATAACAACGAAATCAGCATCACTATATGCTTCTTTCGCATCTAATGTTGCTGTTAAATTTAACTCTTTTTCTGCTAAATATTTTTCAATGTAGTCATCCTGAATTGGAGATTTTTTATTATTAATTAAATCTACCTTTTCTGGAATAATATCTACTGCTGTAACCTGATGATGCTGGCTTAATAAAGTAGCAATAGATAATCCAACGTAACCTGTTCCAGCAACTGCAATTTTTAAATCTTTAAATTCTCTCATTTTTGATTTACCTCTCTTTCAACTATCAAATCTCAATTTACATATAAAATTCTTTATACCACTCAGCAAATTTTCGTAATCCTTCACGTAACGTTGTTGACGGTTTAAAACCATAATCTCTTTCCAATGCTTCTGTATCAGCATATGTCACAGGAACATCTCCTGGTTGCATAGGAACAAGCTCCTTATGTGCTTCAAAATCATAATCTTCTGGTAAGACTTTTGCTCTTATAAGCTCTTCCTGAAGAATTTCTACAAAGTCTAATAAATTTTCCGGATGATTATTTCCAATGTTATAAACAGCATATGGAGGAATTGGTAAGCCATCCTCCCCGTTTTTCTTCTCTGGTGCACCTTGCATTACTCGTACAACACCCTCTACAATATCATCAACGTAAGTAAAATCTCTTTTGCAGTTTCCATAATTAAAAATCTTAATAGTTTCACCATTTAATAATTTGTTTGTAAATCCAAAATATGCCATGTCCGGTCTTCCTGCTGGTCCATAAACAGTAAAGAAACGCAAACCAGTTGATGGAATATTATAAAGCTTTGAATATGCGTGAGCCATTAATTCATTACTTTTTTTCGTTGCAGCATATAACGATACAGGATTGTCTACTTTATCTTCTGTACTGTATGGAACTTTCTTGTTACTTCCATATACAGAAGAACTTGATGCATATACCAAATGTTCCACTGGATAATGTCTACATCCCTCTAATATGTTGTAAAATCCAATCAAATTACCTTCTATATATGCGTCTGGATTTGTAATAGAATATCTTACACCTGCCTGTGCCCCTAAGTTTACAACCACTTGTGGTTTATACTTTTCAAAAATCGAATTAACTACTTCTTTGTTTGCCAAATTTCCCTTTATAAAAGAAAACATTTTACTAGATGAAAGTTTTTCTAATCTATATTCTTTTAAGCGAACATCATAATAGTCATTCATATTGTCAAGCCCAACTATTTTTATTCCTTCTACTTCTTTTAATAATCTCTCAGCTAAGTTTGATCCTATAAACCCAGCAACACCCGTAATAAAAACCGTTTTATTCTCTAAATTTACTTTCTGCATAGCAATCTCCTTATATTTATAACTTATCTATATTTATCCTTTCGCAGCTTATTCTTTCTATAAAATAAGCTGCTTGTAGGATTTACATCGATCCATCTTTCTTAAGCACTACCATTACTGTTTTAAACAATATTTTTATATCTAGCCCAATGTTCCAGTTTGTGATATACTCTTTGTCAAGACGAACCACCTCTTCAAAATCAGTAATGTCGCTACGTCCGCTGACCTGCCACATACCGGTTATTCCCGGCTTAATTGCCAATCTTGCACGATGGTGCAGCTCATAAAAATTCGTTTCCGAAATCAAAGGTGGCCTGGTTCCAATTATTGACATATCGCCTTTCAACACGTTAAAAAACTGCGGAAATTCGTCAATGCTTGTTCTTCTGATAAAATCCCCAATACCAGTCTTATGTGTTCCATCTGGAAGAATCTTATTTCCAATAACTCGTGGGTCAAAATCCAATTTGAACATCTTTCCATCCCCCAGTTTGTTATCTTTCATCAGTTCAGCCTTACGTTCTTCTGCATCCATATACATGCTTCGGAACTTATACATTTTGAATCTCTTTCCATTCTTTCCTACTCGTTCCTGTGCAAAGAAAATCGGTCCCGGTGATGCTATGTAAATTGCTGGTGCAACAAATATAAACAAAATTCCGGTAATCAAGCATCCTACCAGCCCTCCAGCAATATCCATCAGACGTTTCAGCATCAGATCTCTTGTAGATGCATAGTTAATACTGGTAGTCAGTACTGTATAATCTCCAACTTTTTCTACAAACTGTTTTTTCCCTGGTACACTTTGCACCTTTGCAAGATTCAGATGAACGGTTACTCCGGTTTCCGTAAACTGCTCGATCAGTTCTTTTGGATATGGAACTACACCGGATGTCACAATCAGAACTTCATCAATCCATTCCTTGCAGACATATTCAGCAGCATTTTCCATATTTGCAACTACTTTCACACCATCAATATACTTTCCGGTCATTTCCTTATCTATGACAGCAATTCCAGCAATCTTATAGCGGGCATAATTATGCTCTTTCATGCTCTCTACTACTGCACTCACTACATCTGCTGAAACAACAAGAAGTAATGAACGATTTTCACCATCTTCCATTTTCTTTCTAAGTAAATGTTTCCACAGCTCTCTTACCAGATAAGTAAGTAGAATATAGATAACAATATTCAGTACCAATGCCAGTCTGGAATATTGCTGTCCTTCCTGAAGCATAAACAAATAAAGCAATAAACATGCTCCAAGAATCACTCCATGCTGTGCTGTTACAACAAAATCTTTATAGTAGCCTCTTTTCAAAACGTTTTTCAATGTTCCCATTGCAAACAGCACTACCAAATCTGCTACTTCCATAAAGGCAGCCATATTTCTGTAAAGAATTAGCTGGTATGGATTAGCTCCATATCCGCTTAACGCATACGCCAAAACGAACGCCACCTGCAAGCAGATTAAGTCCAAGATGATAAAATCCACATGTTTTATCCATCCTGTAGAATCTTTTCTATACATACTTTCTTTCCCCTTTACTCATTTTTCAGATCCCATTACGTTCGTTTTCAACTAACTGCTACAATCCTCTGACTTACCAACGAACAAAGACTTTTTATAAGAAAATACGAAGTCCTTCACAGAACTTTGTATATTACATTCAATACTACTAAGAAACAATCTATGCCCGACACATAACCCAATTATCAGGGCAGGCAAAGCACAATAAAAAAATGGATTTGTATTAAATAAGAAATGTGATTCTATTTGAAAATAGATAGCAGCCATAAGCAGACAGCCTATAGAAACTGCCAGATAGATTTTCCGATGTTTCATCAGATTCTTGCCATATTCAATTTTTCCGTTTGCTTCTTTCCCACTACAAGGGGCTAGGGAATTGCATTTGCTCTCAGTGATCCGCATCTGCTTCATTTTTTATACCTCGCTTTACCCCCCCCCCACACACATGCACTCTGGGGGATTTTAATTTTTTAGTTTTTCATTATTCATATCGGCAACCTAACGTCCCTTAGCCCGTCATTCTTTTCAGATTAACAGGCTCAAGTTTTCTCCTTTTCGATTTTTATCGCTCTATGATTGGGTCAAACTGAGCATCCAAAGAGCCATCCAATATCTATGAACCGCTATAATGTGACCCTGCTGCAGCAATGAAAAATCGAATTATTATAAAACGTTTAAGCCACACATGCCGCATAAATACTGGAGTTTTCTCTGGTTGTCCCTATTATATCCCACTCCCCGACTAAAGACATATCGCCCTTCAACACATTAAGGAACTGCGGGAATTCGTCTAAGCTCCAGTCACGGATGAAGTTGCCGACACCCTTTTTGATCGTGCCGTCGGGGAGCTTCTTGCTGCCGATGATTCGAGGGTCAAAGTCGAGCTTGAACATCATGCCGTCCTGCACACGGTTTTCTTTCATGAGTTCGGCTTTGCGTTCTTCGGCATCCATGTACATGCTTCGGAACTTATACATCTGGAACAGCTTTCCGTTCTTTCCGACACGGGTCTGCTTAAAGAAGATTGGCCCCGGTGACTGGATATAGATGGCTGGTCCTACAAAGATGCATAGGACTCCGGTAATAATGCAGCCTGCAAGTCCTCCTAAGATGTCGAGCATACGCTTCAAGATGATCTGGCGGCGGCTTACGCTGTTAATACTTGTTGTGAGTACAGTGTATGTTCCAAGATGTTCTACGAACTGTTTCTTGCCGAGTAAGTTCTGGGACTTGGCAAGCTTCATATGTACGACAACACCCATCTCGATGAATTTATCAAGAAGTTCTGCCGGATATGGCTCGCTTTCTGGGATGTTGATAAATACTTCATCCACCCATTCGCGGCATACATATTCAACCAAGTCGTCTTCGTCGGCTACAACTGTTACACCGTCGATGACGCGGCCTTTTGCCTTTTTATCCAGGATACATACTCCTGTAACAAAATAATCACCATAATTCTTATTTTTAATGTTGTCTATAACGGTATCAACGATATCTGATACGGTTACGATAAGGAGAGAACGCTTTTCGGCTCCGCCAAAGTATTTGCGGAGACAATTCTTCCAAAGACAGCGCAGGACGTAACTGAGTAATAAATACAGCGCTGCTGTATATCCAAGTACAAGTCTTGAATAATTCTCTGCTTCCTTAAATGTAAATAAATAAAATACGGAACATAAGGTGATGAGACAGGTCTGTTTGACTGTCATAACAAATTCCTGATAGAATCCACGTTTCAGTACATTCTTCAGGGAATCAAAGAAAAAAATTACCACGATATCCATGAGTGCGAGGCTCCACATCATATCACGGTATAAAGAATTCGCCAGTACATCAAGCGACCCATGTCGCATATTGAATGCAAGCGTAAAAGAAATCCATAGACATACTACGTCTAAGATCATAAAATCCAGGTGCTTTAGCCAGCCCTGTACACTTTTCTTATACATATACTTTCCCCAATCCTGTTTCTTGTGCTGATTATCAAATGAAGTAAAAGAATTTCCATCCCCGCGAAATCCAGTCTTTCTCCTTTATCTGATAATCGTTTTTCTCATACTTCTTCTGCAAGTAATAATTTGGATAGAATTCCTATCCGAAATGTAAATTAAAATATTCCGGAGCTGCTGTAACTTCTTCCTATTAAAAGTCAAAAAAATATACAGCTCTTCATAATGAATAAAGTATACCATATATTTCATTTTTGTCATATTCTTAAATATGCCTAATTTCGATGTTTTAATCTAGTTATTTTTAGTAAAGTCAGACTATATTTTCAATTTTTCACCAAAACTTTACTTCATTTTGTTGCTTTGTTATCAATTTTTTACTATTTTGTATATAGAAAATGGAATGGGCAGGGGATTGGAAATAATTTTTAGAAATTTTCCTTAGAAATATTAAAAGTATCGTTTTCAACGATAACATTCCTATAGTGGACTGTCCCATTGATTTTTAAGTTACAGTCCACATGTATTTGCAAAATACTTTCTGTAAAATAAAATAAAGGAGAATGCTTAACTGCATTCTCCTCTTCTACAATTTATAATTATTATATTACTTATCTCCCATTATACTGATAACTAATGCCCTTCACAACATATCCTGCCGCTGTCTTTTTAAGCTTCAGTGTTGTTGTTCCAATATTGGTTCTGCCTTTCTCTCCGTAGATTCCATATCTGTTCTGTGTCGTTACTGTGTAGGTATTCTTACCAGTACGTACAACCTTTTTAATCTTATAATCTGGAATCATATCTCCGAACTCTCCGCCACAGTACATGTATGGATCTTTATAGAACTTACTGTCGGAGCTACATACGAACATTGCCTGATTCTTATTTTTCTTGCTGCTCTTAATCTTGCTGACAGAAGCGCTCTTACCAAAAAGCTTCTTAGTCTCGGAACGAAGCTCCTTCGCTGTATAGCTGTAGTCACCTTTGTAATTATATCTTACAAATACGGCGATGGATAACTTCTGATTATCGTTAAGCTTCATCTTTACTGGCTTGGTAGTGGACCATACGCTTATGTTCATCGCTGTCGTATATGCTGTCATCTTCTTACTGATATCCTTTATCTGACGATTCCCTGCCATCTGTCTGGTCACATCTGCTGATGCTGCCTTTGCATGTACTGGAGCAAATGGAATAAGTGTTACTGTCATGAGTAATGTGGCTAAAATTGTACTTAATCTTTTCTTCATAGGGAATCCCTCCTGCCTTTTGAACTTGGAATGTGGTGTAGATAATACGCTATTTAAATGCTTTTTTAATGTGCTTTAAATGCTATCTTCTGTACTACATTTCCTATAGTTTTATTATAATATTTTTGCTGTGGAAGTACCATAACAGAAGTGTTATTTTTCTTTACAGGTGGGATAAGAATGTATAACAAAAGTGTTACAAAAATAGAAATTTGCCGCAGGCAAAGGAGACGCCCTCTTTTGATAAATTCTCTCTGGGGGTTCGTCTGTTTACTCACCCCGGCAAATTCCAATTTTTAATAGTAGAATTCCCATAAGGATGTTATAATACAAATGATATCTTTTAAGAAGGGACGGTGATATAATGGGTATCTTTTTAAACAGTACTGCACCATTTGAAGCATATAAGATAACAGCCCTGGATAAATACTTTGTAGATAAAACGATGTTAATAGAAGAATTGATTCCATCAATAGGAAGAGAACAAAGATTTTTGTGTATCACAAGACCCCGTCGATTCGGAAAGACCGTAATGGCAAATATGGTAGCGTCATATTTTGGCAAGGCAATAGATAGTAGTTTTGTATTTGAACATCTTGCGATAGCAAAAAGCCCGGTATATGAAGAATATATAAATAAATATGATGTTATCTATATTGATTTCAGCAGGCTTCCAGAGAATTGCCAAACTTATGAAGAATATATTAATAGAATCAAAACAGGAATAAAAGAAGATTTGCTTGAAGAATTTCCCGAATTAGAATTGAAAGAAGAAATGTCACTTTGGGATATCCTGGCAAAAATTTTTCAAAAAACAAATCGTAAATTTATGTTTATAATGGATGAATGGGATGCAGTATTTCATATGCCATTTATTTCCCAAAAAGAAAGACAAGAATACCTGCTTTTTCTTAAAAACTTACTGAAAGATCAGGTATATGTAGAACTTGCTTATATGACCGGAATACTTCCAATAGCCAAATACTCTGCCGCTTCAGAGTTAAATATGTTTGTGGAATATAACATGGCAACAAGAGAACGGTTTAGCTCTTATTTTGGATTTTCAGAAGAGGAGGTAGATAAACTGTTTCAAATTTATAGTGAAACCACAATTCGACCACGAATTACAAGACATGATTTAAAAATCTGGTATGATGGATATTGTACGGCATCGGGTGAACAGCTTTATAATCCCCGTTCAATTATCTGTGCTTTATCAGATAACCAGCTAGGCAGTTACTGGACAGGTTCTGGTCCCTATGATGAAATATTTTATTATATCAAAGGGAATATTGATGAAGTCAGAGAAGACTTTATTCTTATGATTTCCGGCGAACATATAGAGGCGAAAGTACAAGAGTATGCGGCCACCGCAGAAGAATTAACAACAAAAAACCAGATATACTCTGCAATGGTCATATACGGGTTACTTACTTATGAAGATGGAGAAGTCTTTATTCCAAACAGAGAGCTGATGTACAAATATAATGAACTCCTTTTAACAAATGAAAGTTTGGGATATGTATATCGATTAGCAAAAGAATCTGAAAGAATGCTAAAGGCAACACTAGCTGGAGATACACAAACAATGGCAGAAATTTTGGAGTATGCTCATAATACAGAATCTCCTATTCTATCTTATAACAATGAAATAGAATTATCTGCCATAGTTAATCTTGTATATCTGGCAGCAAGAGACAAATACCGTGTTGAGAGAGAAGATAAATAAGCAAAAAAGCCCCCTCCTCTGCTTTCGCAAAGGAGGGGGCTGTCCGTTTTGCCTCTCTCTACTGGTTCTTGGTTTTTTAAGGCATATCTTTATCTCTTGTATACTACCACAGGGAACTCCCGTTGAAGTAGCTGGGTTAGAAGATTACTCTTCTGTCAGCTTAAATCCGGCAATTCTAGCAAGCTCGCGGATAGAATCTCTGGATACCTTCTTACCTCTGTATTCAATGAGGTCTTCACACTGTCCTGTAAAGATATCACTAGGGTTATACTTCTTAATGATGATCTTATCTTCTTCTGTGAAGATTTCTAAAGGCTCTCTCTCACCAATATCGAAACTTTTACGAAGTTCCATAGGTAATGTAATTCTTCCTAATGAATCAAGCTTTCTAACTATTCCTGTACTCTGCATAACGTACTCCTCTCTGGTGCTATAATATTCTCTCTTATGATGTGCACCCGTGCAATGTCCTCTGGGTTGATTGTAGTATATCATAAAGCAGCTAGTCTGTCAACCAAAAAATAGATAATCTTTTTTAAAATGTTAAATGTTTTAGAAACTGTTGTTTTGAAATTGTTATGACAGTTTGCCGTTTTATTTTCATTCTAGTATAAATATGGAAAGTTTTGTGCTTTCTGCTATAAAAAATTGTTATTTGATTCGGGTTGTCTCATTATCTCCCGTGTAAAATAGCAACTTTTTACTTTAATTTGAGTAAGTACTGTCCATAGTTGGTCATCTTGAGGCTCTCGCCAATCTCATGAACCTTATCTAAAGATACGAATCCTTCTTTCCATGCAAGTTCTTCTAAGCAGCCTACATAGCATCCTGACTTCTGAAGTGCCTTAACAATCTCGGCTGCCTCTAACATACTGTCTGCTGTTCCGGCATCCATCCATGTAAGTCCTCTGTCAAATGGAATTACCTTTAACTGGCCTCTGCTTAAATACTCTAAGTTAACATCTGTAATCTCGTACTCACCTCTTGCGGATGGTTTAAGATTCTTAGCAATGTCAATTACCTGATTATCATAGAAGTATAATCCTGGTACGATGTAATTAGACTTTGGATTCTTTGGCTTCTCTTCGATGGATACAGCCTGTCCGTTCTCATCAAATTCTACAACACCAAATGGTCTTGGGTCATCTACATAATAACCAAATACCTTTGCGCCGTGGTCATCCTTGATGGCTTCTTTCATGATCTCATCAAGATTATGGCACTGGAAAATGTTATCTCCTAATACGAGGCATACAGAATCATCTCCAATGAAGTCTTCTCCGATGATAAGTGCATCTGCGATTCCCCGCGCAACTTTCTGTACTGCAAACTCGATATGAAGTCCTAATTCACTTCCATCTCCGAGAAGGTTCTGGAACTCTCTTTCTTCCCCTGGTGGAATAATTACAAGAATATCCCTGATTCCTGCCTGAAGTAAAGTGGCAATTGGATAATAAATTAATGGTTTGTCATATACTGGTAATAACGGTTTACAAACTGGCTTTGTCATAGGGTACAGTCTCGTACCTCTTCCAGCCGCTAATACTATTCCTTTCATAAAAATAAGTCCTCCTTAGTAACTTTGAATCCCTATGTTACTCATAATGTCTCAACTATGCTGTCAACATTCTTACATGATGCTGTCTTTAGATTCATGCTTATTAATGCTTTTATTTTAACAAACTACCATGATTCCAATATTTTATATTATTTCCCATGAGCTGTCAAACTTTTTTTGCAATTTAGTTAAATATTTATATAGTTTGTCTTTATTTTCCTGCAAATGCGCTCTGTACTGCAGCCATCGACAGTATTTAGGAACGTTTCGCGGAATTTCTTAAGGTCTGCCTGTTCATTTGCCGATACAATATTCTGAAGCATGGCAGCAGATTCCTCGCATAATGCCTCAAAATCCGTGACAACGGGACCTGGTGTAAACTGCGAATAATCAAAGTAAAAGTCTCTGCTGTCCATGTATTCTTTCTCATCAAATGCGTAGAAAAGCATTGGTAATTCAAGGATTGCTGCCTCAAATACGCTGGAACTGTAGTCTGTGATAAGAAGGTTGCTGATCAGCATGAGGTCATTGATATGTTCTTCCCCGCTCAAATCAAGTACTCTGTCCTGCCATTGTGCATCCACAGTAAACTTTTGCTTTACAAATGGATGATTCTTTAAAATAAGTACCGTGTCTTCTGGCTGCCTTTCCATAAAGTGATTCACATCAAATGCTTCCAATGGATAATATGCATCTTTATTCCCATCTCCGCGGAATGTCGGTGCAAACAAGATTACCCTGTTCTCCTTTAATATAGGATATTTCCCGTAGAGTTCCTCGCGCTTTTTCTCCTCATAATCCCAGTCAAAAAGCAGATCTGTACGCGGTACTCCCAGCGCCTGTACCTTACTTCCTGAAATGCCAAATGCTTCTGCATAAATATCTCTCACCGTATCGCTGCTGACTGGTACGAGGTCATAATTCCTGTGATTCATCGATGTCTGAGGCGCACCGCCCTGTTTACCCATACGGGTAAGGCCAAACGTCTTAAAAGCTCCGCAGGCATGCCACAACTGCACAATCTTTGTCTCGCTGCGTTTCTGAATGCTATGAAGCTGCGGATAGAAATCTTCTAAAATGATAACTGCAGATGTAGCGCATTTGAACGCACAATCCCGAAGTTCCTTCTTGCGAAGCTGATCAACTGTCTTTGTATTGATAAATGTCGTAATCTCTACCTCGGGTTCATTCTCCTCAAACCACCTCTTCACAAGCATAAGATTCCCATTCTTCTCTGGCTCTCTCTCTGAAAGGAAAAGAATCTGATTCGGATTTACCTTATTCTTCGCTATATATTTGCGGTATCTGGCTGCAAAATAGTCAGTATTTTGCTGACGGGCACTATAATTATAACCACTAATTCTATATACGGTATCATTCGCCCGCTTCGCTGCCTTTATAAAATTCTTGTCTTCCTTAAAATAATCTCTGACCAGTAAAAATGGCAGTCCAAGAGAGCAAAGTCCAAACTTGAACAGATTCCTCTTGCGGACAATCTCCGCTCTGGCAAATAGTTCCTTTTGCACTGGAAATGGCTGGTCATCTAAGCAAATCTCTTCCGCTCCACACCAAAGCGTAAAAATAACATTCACCTTATGTCGTGGCGGACTGTAAAATACATATGGCAGCAGTATCTCTGCATCTGCGCGAATCTGGTCACCAACTTCTCCTTCTTCTATTACTACTTCCATCGGAAAACGACGTTCTACCTGTCTCTGGGTAAATACAGCCTGCACGCGGATGCGCTTTCCCTGCATCTCGTCCGGCATCTTTGCGCGAAATCCAAGCTTCATCGTCTTCTGTGTTATATTAACTGTAATTCTGTAATTAATCTTTCTCATAATTCTTTGTCCATTATTTTAAATTATCACAACTTATTTGTTCATTAGCTTAGAGTGTGTTTGAAAAATCATTCCTACAACCTGCACGCCTCAATTTACAGATTATTTTTCCAAAGTTCCCTGCATATAGTTGTCCATCCAGCTTAAATCAATCTTTTTCTCCCACTGCCTTCTTGCGATATCCTGCTTCAGTGTGAGCGCCAGATTCTGTGACTTCTTCGCAGACTGTCCCTGGCTCACTGTATCTGCAGCACTTCCTGCAAGTGCTGTACTTCCACTCTGGCTACCTGCTTTCTTATTACTCGCATCTGTGTTCACCACAATAACCTGGCTATTCTGGCTCACTGGCGAAAGTACAGAACTTCCCGCATTAGAAGTGCCTGCCAATGCGGTTCCTTTACCTGCTCCGATTGTATCTAAAAGGCTCTTACCAGTTGACATCTTAAGAATAGATACTACCTTTTTCATAGAAACATCTGCCTTCTCTTCCTGGAGTACTTCTGGAAGATCTCCCTTTACTTTCATGTAGGAAACATCAGCAAAATCTTCTGCCATATCTTCTTCTGTATAATCCTTAATCGCCTGTTTCTCCTGAAGCGCAGACTTACTCTCCTTATCATAGGACATAATCCAGAATGGACCGCCTGCACTGGCACCTTTTGACTGTGCGATTACATCTGACAGTCTGTACTTGTAAGCGGAACGCACCCTGCTTCCGACATCGGCTACTGTTACGCAATCGTTCTTATCAATTGCTACCAGTACCATAAAATGCCCGCCTCGGGTAAAATATCCAGGTCCCATAAGGCACACTACTGGCTTGCCTTCTTTTAATGCCTTTTTAATCGCATTATAATCGGTTCCTGCTCCCTGACACTTCAGCCCATAAGCCGCTGCCATCGCAGGAATCATCTCATGTGCAGAACCTGCTCTTGAGTAAAAGCCATGCTGATAGCCCCAAATGGCTGTATCCAATGGAGTTACCCACTTACCTGTAAGAGATGTGATTACTACTGCCATGGAAGTCGGACCACATCCAGCCTTAGCGATACAGTAGCCATTCTGATTCCAGGCACTATCTGTCTGATTAAAATATACATATCCCGCAATGTATTCCTTATTATTCTTCATAGCCAGACGGGTATCATTATAAATCTTCGGGATAAATGTACTCGTTTTATCGCTTCCGTCCGGTGCGTCTTCCTCTGCTAACTGATTCGTAATCTTCTTAATCGCCTTTGTACGAATCTCTGCATCTTCTCTTGAGGAAATGTCCTTCTTCGCCTTCTTCTGAGTTGTTCCTTCTTCGTTACTATGAGAGGAATTTCCGGATGTATCTGATGTAGAAGAATCGGTATCTTCTGCCTGATCTGTATTACCAGATGTACCAGACGTATTCCTCTTCGTACTTTCTGTTGTATGTTCTGTCTGCGAATGCTCTTTATTACCGCTGCTTGTATCCCTTTCGGAAGAAGTCTGGCTCTCCTGACTTTCCGTTGCTGTCGTACTCTCTTCTTTCTTCTCTGTTGTCACTTCTGTCGTGCTCTCGCCTTCTTCAGAATTATCTCCTGCTATCTTGCTCTGCACAGCCTTCTCCTCTGCTGCATAAACACTTACAGGTTCTACCCCTGACTGAAAAAAGCATTCCGGACCTGTAAATGTCATGACTGCACTTAACCCCACTGCCAGTACTGCCCGTCCAAAGTTGTTCATTAATCCTAAACCTTCTTTCTTTTTGATGTAGATTTTTTCGTGACTTACTGATATAATAAATCAAATAACATATTTTTACAATAGTCTTTTGCATAGTTTTGCATATTTAAGAATTACTTCTGCACGATAGTAATTCCAGTCGCATTCTACTTATATTTTATTTGTATTTACTTGATACAAAGATTTTATAGATATTGGGACAATATTACATTTCAACTTGAAATGTAATTGGATAGCTGAATATTGACCACATATTATTAAAGATTATTTTCCATTTTATTCTGTTTGAAGGAGGAGCATTTATAATGGATAAAAAGTTTAATTTTCAGGAATTACAGGCGATTGTTGCCACACTTCGCGGAGAGAATGGCTGTCCGTGGGATAAGTCACAGACGCATGAATCTCTTAAGTTATATACATTAGAGGAAGCCTACGAAGTGAATCAGGCAGTAACTGACCTCACTAAGACTGGCGACTGCGCTAATTTAAAAGAAGAACTTGGTGACCTTTTATTTCAGGTACTTTTGCAGTCCCAGGTTGCTGAAGATAATGGCGAATTTGCTATCGAAGATGTTATCGATGGCATCGCCCGCAAGATGATCCACCGTCACCCTCATGTATTTGCTGGCCGCCATTATGATAGTGTAGAACAGCAGCAGGCCGACTGGGAGAAGTTAAAATCTCAGGAAGAAGGACATAAACAGACCTCTTTAAAAGAAGAGATTGCCCTTGTTCCAGAAAGTTTCCCTGCCCTCATCCGCGGCCAGAAGATTGCGAAAAAGGCTGCTGCCGCCGGACTGTTTTCCACGGAGGATGAAGATGTCTTTAAAGACCTGCTAACTTCTGTTGTGAATTTACAGCTCGGCACCGCTGGGGAAGATCCAGAGAAAAAATTCAGCAGTGATGAGGAATTGTCAGAGAAGCTGGGGGAAGTTCTCTTTGCATTATGTCGGTTCTGTGCGAAGTATAAGGTTTCAGGGGAAATGGCATTGCTAAAGAAGCTGGAGGAATTCTGATTGCCGCAGGCAGGGGGGGAACGCTCCTAACGGGAGAAGATACTCTTTTTGAATGGCTCCAAAGTCATTTTCGCTCATACGAAGAATAATGCCTACCCCGAGAAGATACCCTTTTTGAGTGGCTCCAAAGCCAGAAAAAAGCAGCTTAATTCATTAGCATTAGAAGGTGTTTAAATGCTAATGAATTAAGCTGCTTCTCCTGTCAGAGACACTTAAAAAATCTCATCTACTAAAATCGTGCAAAACTGGCTGTAATAATAGAGAAACTTATACATATCCTTTTCTCCCATTCGCTCTTTTACCCTCTCTAAGAGCTTACAGCATTTTTCAAATTCCTCGATAATAAGTTCTTTTCCAGTCTGGGTGAACTGTACCTTGACGTAGCGGTGATCTTCTTCGCTGCTTTTCATTTCCAGATATCCTTTATGCTCTAAATTATGGAGCATTCGGGATACAGCTGGCCTTGACAGCTTCATCGCATCCCCAATATCTGACGGAATGACAAATTCCTTTGCCAGTAACAGGTGGCGCAGGGTGAGTAACATTGTCAGTTCTCCTGATGGAATGTTACACATTTGCTGAAACTGTACATTGGCCTTTCGCATTTGGATGATTAGTTGTTGGTAGTCCTCTAAAGTCACTTTTTGTTCTGCTGACGGCTCGCCTTCTGGCCAGTCAGAACTCCCTGTGTCTTTCGCTTTCATATTTTTGTTATTTTCCTCCCAAAAATAGCTTTATTTTAAAATTCTCTTTACTATTCCACGATAATTCTATCCTTCATTGGAACATATTCCTTATCCATAGCCACACTCTGGTATGCTGGACGGATAATCTTATCGCAGTTCATTAACTCTTCTAAACGGTGTGCGCTCCAGCCGACCATACGTGCCACGGCAAACATCGGGGTGAATAACTGGTCTGGCAGCCCTAAGATCCGATACATGAATCCGCTGTAAAAGTCGATATTGGCACTTACACCTTTATAGATACGGCGTTTTTCCTGAATGGTTTCGACGGCGAGTTTTTCTACTCTGTCATAGAACTCAAATTCTTCATCGTAACCTTTTTCCCTCGCGAGTTTGTCAAGGAATCCCTTGAAGATTCTCGCTCTTGGGTCAGAGATAGAATAAACGGCATGTCCCATTCCATAAATTAATCCGCTGTGATCAAAGGCTTCCTTATTGAGAAGCTTCAGCAAGTAATTTTTAATCTCGTCTTCGTCTTTCCAATCCTTCACTTCCTGCTTCATCTCATCAAACATATGAACAACTTTGATATTTGCTCCACCGTGTTTTGGCCCTTTGAGTGAGCCAAGAGATGCTGCCATAGCGGAGTAAGTATCTGTTCCAGAGGAAGTTACTACATGATTGGTAAATGTCGAGTTGTTACCACCGCCGTGATCCATGTGAAGTACGAGGGCAATATCTAAAACTCTTGCTTCAAGTGGTGTATACTTTTTATTTGGGCGGAGCATACGCAAAATATTCTCCGCCGTGGAAAGTTCCTGCTTCGGAGAATGAATGTAAAAACTCTTGCCTTCTACATAATGATTATATGCCTGATAACCATAAACTGCGAGTAACGGCACAGTACTTGTAAGCTGTAAGCACTGGCGCAGTACGTTCGGTATGGAAATGTCATCTGCCATATCGTCATAACCGTATAATGTCAGTACGCCTCGCTGCAGTGTATTCATCATGTCCTTACCTGGTGCTTTCATAATAACGTCTCGCACAAAGTTCGTCGGCAATGTACGATAACTTCCGAGAAGATTCTGAAATTCCTGTAATTCCTGCTTCTGTGGCAAACGTCCAAAAATAAGCAGATAGGCCACTTCTTCATAGCCAAATCTCTGCTCTGCTACAAATCCGTCTACTAAATCGTGAATGTCGTAGCCGCGATAGCGCAGCTCTCCATCGCAGGGAACCATCTTTCCATCAACTTCTTTGGAAGAGGTGATGGTGGAAATATCCGTAAGTCCTGCCAGCACGCCTTTACCGTTCACATCACGGAGACCTCGCAGTACATGGTACTGGTCATACAGGCCTGAAGGAATCTGTCCGTGTTCCATAGAAAGTGCAGCCAGATCCTGCAGTTCCTGTGTCATCATTGAGTATTCATTCATTCTATCACCTATTCTTTCCTGGTTAACAATGTTAGTTAGCTTTGTTAATTATTATATAGAAAAAAATTTGTTTTGTCAAATTCATCACAGATGAAGTATACTAGAGCGTGTTTGAAAAACATTTTAAGTTGTTCATTTTAACCAAATTAATATTGA